>ENA-UOUE01000968-UOUE01000968.1-compost-metagenome-genome-assembly--contig:-NODE-968-length-20670-cov-11.742340_pt1 | contig 20670 bp, 14 predicted proteins | sample MGYA00238146_ERZ747223 | MGnify/ENA primary metagenome ERZ747223 (study PRJEB28781, sample SAMN06268865) | compost metagenome | isolation source: single cell | place: USA: California, Emeryville, Joint...
TTTACATAATAATCGACAGTAATATATTGAATCCCAATAAAAATTGAAAACATTACCATACCACAATAATTTTTTATTTGGGATGCACGCTACTCTTAGAAAAATCAACAAGGTTTTTGATTATTAATAATTTAACTAAATAGTCGCGACTAACTATATATCGATGAGCTTCAAAGTAGAGAATGAGAGAGCCTTAATGAGGAAGGTTTTATTAGCAATAAGCTAAGAAACTTGTGACAACACTAGCTTCGTGGCTTTTTTCATACACGTTCCAATTTAATCTTGTATGGACTGATGATTTCTAATGATTTGCTCTAGCATGCTAGATTGAAAGAAGGAGCCTCGACCTAATAAGATATTCTCTGCTGAGTTGTTATGACCTGGCCAGAGACTAGCTTTATCCGCATAGAAAGAATGGAGATAGTGAATATACTCGGGTGCCAAAAGTTTCTCAAATTAGCCTACTTTTAGAGTTTTTTAAGCATTGGAATTAATTAAAGAATAGGACCTTATGCGGCATACATGAAGCGTCCTATTCTTATCATGTCACAAAAGCTAAATTATCGCTATTAGCCAGTCTCTTCTAAAAGGATATTTTTGCTAATAAGTAGTCCATTCTTCTACTGAGATCAAGAAATTGCTATTCATGATGTTGATTTGCTTCATTCATAATTCATTCATAGCGTTCCTTCATTTTCGAAATCCATTGTCACTTCCTAAAGCATGAATCAGAACTTCACACAATGTCAAGAATTAGCAAAGAGTTTTTTTGATAATTTATTGAATACCAGCCAAATCAACACAAACAAACGAACAAACAAATCCAAGCATTTACGTTAAAATACGAAAAATACCACAAAATGGAATTTTCACGTTTCATTGTACGAAGAACCCTAATTGAATATCATAAAACATATCCAAAGACAATTTCTCTTTCGAACTGAAATACCTGTGAAACTTCTGTTTATTAATCTCGAATTTAGCCAGCATATGATCAAGATATGAATCCAGATCTTTTTGGTATTCCTTGGCATGTATGTACCCTAAGAGAACGCCTTTCATCTGAATATCATCACCAAACGCCAACTTGCAAATCAAATTAAGAAGTACCCTCCTTTCGATGAAAATCCTCTCGTCCTCCACAATAAGCTTTAATTCACGCAATCTTATCATCCTCTCCTCCACTGCCTTTCCAATTATTCCAATGACTAGGTCTCCAACACTGATTTCCTGTTGGCTTTTCCGATCAATTTTACGGAAAATAGCACTGACTTCCTTCCTGTCTTCAATTTTCTTACAGAATACACCAATCATCAAAATCTCCAAAAGAGCCCGCAACTCACTATCATCAAAGTCTACTCCATCGATGCTACGCAACCTCAGTTCATCAAGGCTGTTAATTCCGCTAACTTGGTTGTTTTTAATCCATTTCGATTCTAGCGCGTCTCTGGCAGAGATTCTCTTCTCCGAATCGCGTTCAAGCAGTTGTTTCATAACCTTTTTGCCTTCAGGCGATAAAGTAGATAAAGCAGATTCGTCGAAGTTGATCTCCTTTGTCAGGATTAACTCCCTCGTTTGGGCGAAGTCTTTACTCTTGTAAGGCATGAAACCTGTGAGAAGGATGTACATGATCATCCCGCAAGCCCATTCGTCTATCTTCTCGTCATAGCGTCCACTCACAAGCTCTGGCGCCATATAAGAAGAGGAACCGACCACCTTGTTCAATTTTCCTTGGTCAGTCATTTCAACCGAAATTCCAAAGTCGATGAGTTTGATCAACCCAACCTCTAAATTGTCGGTCTCCAGCAATATATTTTCCATTTTAAGGTCCCGATGAATGATGCGTTTGCTATGGAGGTACGCGACGCCTTCCAGCAGCTGCTCCATGAGAGAACAGACGATTCGCTCGTTTACAAGCGCTTTTGATTTTTTTAGAGCGTCAAACAGCCTGCCGCCCTCACAATACTCCATGATTAAGATTCTTTCATCCGGAGTTGATATTGTCTCAAATAGTTTAACGATGCGATCGTTCGACAGCCGCGAAAGCAGTTGACCCTCATTCTCCAATAGTTTTTCGGACTGAGCCTTCTTTTCTGGAGGCTTTTTCGAATCTGAGCACTTCAACGCTCTGATTTCGTGAGTCTTTTTGTACCTTGCCTTATAAACGATAGCACAAGAACCTCCAAATAGGACTATTAAGCTGATTTCTATGGTTTTTGGTACCTTTGCCAAGGACATCGAGTACTTCATATTCGAAATTAAGTATTTTTTCTAGTCTTTGTTTCTCTTTGTCAAAATGCTCGCGGTTTGCTTCAGTGTCGTCGCTCAGACGATATTTCGTCGGCTCATTATTTACGGTAGCTTGTTTTGGCCGAATTACTGTGGTAAATGGTAAAATAAGGGAGAATTATGAATGTGATGTGATACCTGTTTTGACCGGTGCAGCAAATGGCTTATTTGAGGCGGAACTTTTGCAGCAACCCATTTAAGCAACCAATTGACTCATTTTATCGCTTGAGGATTGGGAAATAAATTTAATGCTTTGAGTGCATGAGTAAAAAGATTCGATTTTTTCCCGGCCTCGCCAAAAGCATGTTGACGTTTAAGAAATTCTTTCGGTTGCTGATGAAAGTGATCCTTTTTGAGCTGTCCTACCTCTGAAACTTTATTGTGAGTTCAATGAGGTAAACAGATTCTCTTTGCAAATTTCAGATTGATAAGCGCGTGGTTTAACAAGAAAATGCCGACTGATAGTCTTATTTCAAATACTTGTGAAAGGATCGCTTTTGAAAATGAATAAGGTTTCACATTTTCAACTAAACTGGTCATTATTGACACTTTATGCCGTTGTCCGCAATATTTGTCCAAAAAAGAGACACTAAGTTCTCTGGCCAATTATTTCCCGCACAGAGAATTCCCCTTTGAAGCCCCAATCGATATAGATGGCATCAGTCATCTATTACCTTAAAAGAGGTAAGATGATTCAATAATTATCTATTAATTTTCCTCAATTTTACCTGTAAATCGAAAATGCTCTCTCCATGAATCCTGGGGTTTTCTCTCAAATTCACCATTTGATTTCTTAATTTTATCTTTCAAATAGAAACTCCCGAAATCCATGACCATTGCTATTTTTAAATCTTCGATTTTATCTCCTTTTGAATCGAATATCATAGCGTATCCCTTATGATTCACCGCATGCAGGGGCTTCGATTATTTATAAAGACAAGCTTTCTCAATTTGAAATCAAAAAACCCATAATACGTTAAATTAATTTAGAAAGCGTTCTATTTTCTCATTCATAAGATTGAATTGAGAGTGCTTTGATTAAAAATTTTTGTTAGGTTAAAATACTTATAGAGAAGCCTTTCGATACGATACTGAAAAATTTTCAATTATGAGATCCCTATGAGAATTAATTGAGATTACACCAGAAATGAAGTCTTGTGCCTTCTCTTTTTTTCAATGTAGCACTTTCGACTCGGGAAATTACTGCTCGAGTGTATTTCGCGTTATGAAAGAAGAATAATTCGGGAGGATCGGGAAATTTGCTCCAAATGGTCCGTTAAATATTCTTAAGAAAGCAATCTTCAAATATAATGTAATCGAGCTAGAGTCATCCGTTTTAAAGGCTGCTCTCAATTATGATACGCGAGGTTACATTTCATAAGATTCCCGCGTCATGGGTAAATAACTTTTCCAATGAATTCTTTCGGGGTTAGCAAAAATGATATGGAAAATTAGTAGAATTGAAATGTTGCCTTATGTGGTCTACACTAGGAGCGTACTTAGAAACATACTTTTGAAAGAATCGTACTGGCTGAGCTTTTCAGAGAGAGAGAAAAAAAAAATGAAAAGATAATCTTCTATATATCCATTCATATTCTCCCAAATATGAGATTTCTATTTTCTGCTATTCATGAAGTGAGGTATTTGGATGGCTGATCTTCAGCACCCAACAAGAAATCATAGGATGAACAACTTGATTCAATGTCTGAAATTAGACTCTGAAGGTTTTTGAGTGTGCTATTACTACTCATACTACTCACAGATGGTCAACTGTTTGTAGAGGTTAACCTTCTTTTTCATACTTCTTCTATGTGGAGTTTCTGGAATAGTCCTTAACAGATCACACGGGGATACATGCAGAAAATGATGCTTTCCATGACACTCAACAAAAACATTTAGAGTTCAATTATTGGTCTTCAAAGCTCTTCCCAGAATCCTTTGCCCTTTCGAATTGAATAAACATTGAATTCGAAATCAAAGGCGTGGTAATTCAAAATTATGTGGCTTCTCGAAGATGGGTTTCCAACAAACAAAATATATCCCCAAAAATCCCAAAATGACGAGATGCGTAGTTGTTGAGTAATGTAGACATGGACTGTGAATTTCGATGCGAGTTGGTCATCAACCAGCTCATCATCCTTGCATAATACTATTGATTGGAACGGCCATCAGCTTGTTCACTCCTTTTCTTATCAGCTGTATTGTTTGCTGCTGGAACCAAAAATCAATGCCCGAATGAGATCTCAGTAATTCATACAAAAGCCCCAAACTTGAAAATCTCAGATATTCTACAAAAAAAGAAACTCTTCTTCCCATACAACTCACCAATCAGCAGACTCTCCCCGAATCAGTCCTTCTGCTTACTGACTATCTACAAATAACTCTTTGGAGACTTGATAACGCACTTAATGTCGTTATAGCTTACAGAATGCACAAAATCCTCATTTCCCGAATCATGTATTTCAATTGCGACGAATGAATACTACACAAGTATGATTGCTTAGGTATGCCAATTGAAACTTTCCTCAAATTTTCAATTGCCGTTTTTAGCTGTCAATAGTGATCATCTTAGCATTTGTTTTAAATTCTTCGAAGCTCTACTTTGTCCTGTATTTCTCTAACTTTGCACTACTACTACATTTTAAAACGAGAGACCTTCGCTCTATTCTCAACTAATTAGAAAACGCTCTATTCAATTTTTCCGTAAACTGTCAAATTGCGAGCAAAAATTAGAGTTTTTAAATTATAGCGTCCTCGAGTTTAACGAAAGTATTAAAAGCCAAAGCGTATTTAAAGGAAGACCTCTTGAATAATTATTATAATAATTTTTCAATTTACAAAAAGCCTTAGACTCCTGCACCAACATGAAAATTCTGGAAGAGAATGATGACTGAATACATTGGGCGTGCACTGAAACGGTCTTGTCAGGTCTTTGAGCTAACACTCTCCTTGCATCAGATCTAATGCAATGATTAAAAAGTTAGTCAGACACACATGACCGTCGCTGTGTTCGCAAATATTGTAAAAAAGGCCCTGAACTACCTAGGACTGTCCTGAGAAGGTTTTCTAACATTCCTTTTCTCTGTTTGGAAGAATTAACTTAATCAAAAAACTCACGCCAGTACCTCCGAATCACAGTCTCAAGTAACTTATATAGAACCAATGCGTAATTAATTTAATAGAAAGATCTGGAGCTTCAGAATCAAAAAATTAATTAAATTGTTCTCTTGATACTGTATCCTCTGACTCGAAACAGCGACGAAATATGCTGAGTTGCTATGTAATTGAGGCAATTGTATTATATTCTCATTTGCTAAGATTAACTTGAGACTCGCGTGATTTGAATCCACGTTCATTTTAAGTATTGTATTCTCAATATCCTTAAGAAATAATGAAAAAGAGACTAAAGCACCACTCTTCACAAGTAAACCGCATTTCACTGAAGCCAACACGGCTGGCTTGATGCGTGAAATCAATACAAACTAAAAAAGCATTTGAAAAATATGAGGTAAAGTGAATTGTATCTAGTCTAATCTTCCAGTGAATGTGGATATAATTAGAGCTTTGTGAATGTGTAATAATTAGTACTCTGTGGAAGTGGATCCTCAGATCAAAATGATCACTATTCGTGGTTCTAATCTTCATTTAACGAGTATATTTGCTGAGCTAAAGAGAAACCTAAGAGTCCTACTTCTTCGCCTAAGGTTATCTCTGCTGATTTACTGAGGAGTCTGCTGAAGCTATACAATGGCAATTCTCAAGAAAAAACGATTGAAAAAATTTAGGTTTTGTAGCGCATTAAGGTTCCTTAAAAGTTCCTTTCAAAAGTTAAATAACAAGCGATACTTTATTTAAAGAGCTAAATTTGTTGAGAATTCTTAATTCAAAGAGCTATTTTATCTTTCTATACTTAATTAAAAAAGCTAAATGCAAACACCCATATTTCAAAGGCGAGATCGCTAATTCCGGTTCAACTCCCAATTAATTGTTCATTACTTCTGGATCTAAGAAACCTTACTTTCTTATATTATGCGCACTAAAAGTGAAATAATCGCTAACATTTTCCTACCCAAAAGCCGAGAAGGAAAGATTCATTAGATCGAATTTTAAGCCTGAAAATACTATGAACTATACCGGTTTTACCAAGCAGATACTATACCGATAAAACCTTATTATGTAGTGAAAAAAACTCACAACAAATAAAAAAAAAATACACAACTGATTCAGGCACAAATAATTTCGCTCCTGAACACCTCTCACGTTTTCAAGCTTCTCATAACTTACATATTTTACTCGATAATATATCATTCGTTATAAAACTTAAAATTATGCTTCCACCGCGTTTTTTCTCTCAGGACTGAAGAATAAAATCTCAAGACCGATGAGAAAAAGAAGGGAAACGTGTGTCTCATTTAGAGACGACAAGTCAGTGCTTTTTTGATTTTCGGGTGTTTTGGCTCTCAGGTTTGGAGATCTTGTAGCTTTTCGAATGGAGTCCCGGCATCTTAGACTTCCGCACCTCCTCAGAGCTCTCTCGCTGGCATAGGTCATTCATGAATTCTTCATAGGTGACACGTTCAGAAAAATCCATGGATTCCTCCTCGCATTCACCAAACAAAGCTTCGTTAAGAAAGTGCTTAAAGCATTGATATTCTTCAAGGAAAGTTCTGTCTTCGAGACCGCTACCCATAAAACTGAAGATATCGAATTGATTGTCGGCGGAATCAAAGACTGAACTCGCTGTTTCGTCAGAAATAACAGTCCTATCATCTTTCGTGGACTTGATAAACAACGACATATCATAGATGAGCCGAGAATTCTCGTTGCTTAGGGTTCGGTAAGCATCGCTTATCCGGTTGAATATTGTCGTCGCTGTCTCTTTGTCCGTATTCTTGTCCTTGTGGATCGGTAAATATGACGGGTACAAGAGAATTAGAGCTTACTGGGTGGAACTTCAACGCAAGCGCCTTATAAGCGGATCGAATCTCGCTCTGACTCGCGGATGGAGAGACTCCAAGAGCCTCGTAATGAGAAAGCTGGTTAATCATTGTGTAGACAACAATTACTATCAAGAATCACAATATGCTTATTATTATAGAAAAATATCGATCCGAAAAATCTATAATGACCGCATCAATCAACCGAAACTCATAGCATTTTTTTGAAATTTCTTCGAGATTGAATTTTTTTTTTATTTTCGATTTGAATCAAGTCTTCTAGAACGTAGAAATTGCAGTTTCATTGATTCGGTAACAATCAACGGTCGATACAGTTTCGCGGATTAATTTACAAAAGATCGAAACTCAAGCAGTAGAATACAGTCTTTATCAAAACTCATAGTAAATTTGGCAAATGAGCCTGAGGGACCTGGAATAGCAATCAATGCCTTTCTGATGATTTTCAGAGTAAGATTTCCGCTTTGCTCAAGTGAGAGTTGGAGACTCTTTCGTTGCTTATATCAAGTTTTTTTAAGCCGACCTTTCTTTTATAAAGCCAATGGCTGAGAATTGCAGACAACAAAAAATTTTTGAAAGGCAACAGAATATTGCCTGCAAATTAGGACAGCATTTTCTACAAATACAAAATCGGAGCTATTTTATTCGATAGAACCATTGTCCTAAAAAAATTAAGTCAAATGGTTCGAGACTTATTCGATGTGAAGAAAATAAAATTGAAAACCTACATCTGCAAGAACTTTGTACTTGTAACCTTGATACAGGGCTTCTGGGTGTTGGGTTTGAGAAGAACATCTTTGCAAAAATGCAAATAACAGAGAGGAATGATTAAGATAATGCGCCTGAATTGTACATAATACTAATTATGTAATTAAGATGGAACTGATTTTATTTGGTTTAAAGAAATTTGATTAATAGAATCACCTTTAGAATTCATGGAAAATCAAATGATTAATCTGGAATGAAGTTCAGTTAGCGAAGGATTTAGAGAACATAAAGGTAAAAAATAAACAATGAATCGCTCAAAATAGGTTTAACACTCAGAGCGATAGTTCATGTTAGAGAGGACTGGCTATCTGCGGAGGAGGAATAGAAAGAGTGAGAGAGTAGAGCCATTCAGCGGGATTACTCAAGGTGTTTCCTGATCCATGGTTTTGAGCATTTTTCAAATATTTCTTAAAAATTTGGGCGTAAACTTTCTTTTGTCTCGAATGATTTTTGTTCGGAATTCTGCTTTTTAATAAAATTTGCGAAATCAAATACGCAACGCAACTTTCTTAACGCTCTTGCGAGGCCAGTGGCACCTTGATGCTGCTTGAATTAGGGTGTTGGGATGAGCCTAAGACATGTACTCATTGTAATAAGTGAAAAGTTGCAAGGACATCATATCAAATTGAGATTAAATACACCTACTGCTATCTTACTTTCAGGAAATAAACTAATCTATTCCACGTGATTATTTACCCTACGCATGAACTACATGAACTGACGAGTAGCTCGTCTTTAAGGTAACGATGTAGTGATGATGATGCTTTTAGTTGGAAGTGATTCAACAAGCCTGGAATTCCTATTTTGCTTTTTTATTTCACTTATCTAATTCTCAGTTATGCAATCTCCTACCAAAATTCCTAAAATCATTGAGTTGAGAAAATGTTGTGCTTTCTAGTACAGATGGACTGCAATAATTGAAAAGTGTTTCGCCTGTCGAAATTAGAGGTTTAGTGCGATAGGGTTGCAAGATAAATCATATTTTTCATAAATATTGAAGTGAGAAACAATAGAAGCGACTTTCATCATTTTCTTGTCCTCGATTGAAAGAGTTCGAGGAAACTAATAACTAACTGCAAGCATATTTGCATGGTCTCCTAAAAATTTGTAGCTGGAGCACTTTTCTATATTTTTTTAGATCCCATTCAGTTATTTTGAAATTTAATGGTCATTTATCCAAGATGTATGTTATTGCTCTCTCTTTGCTGCTGTATTCGATGTGTGTGTGTGCAGAGTCTCTTACTTCGGTATCTCTGAAATGCGTAAATAAAGCTCTTGCTTTTCAGTCAACTCAATTCCTCTTTGTTAAATCCAAACCTAAAATTATGAACCAAATAGATACGATAATCGCTGCTGCTGATGGGAGAAGAGCTAAAAGGATGAGAATTGTGGCTCAATAGATCAGAGAATCACACGAAAGTCTTTTAGTAGAGTTAGCTCTCTTACGAATATCAAATGCTTTCGCTGCTTTATCAAGGAAATGAGCAATGAGTCATTAAAAGGCGTTCGTATCAAGATCTTTTGAAGTTTCAAAAGTAATACTCAGGCAAATGAAAAATTTTCATATTATAAGTTGGAATATTGCTGGGAAACTTTCATTTCGGGAAAGAGACAATGGCACAAACAGCCAGAAGAACAATGGAATGAACACCGTGAACCTAGTTTACGAAACTATATACGTGTGAGCGAGATTCTTATTCTTGCGAGCAAGTATTATTTGTCTCTGATGTAATTCAAAAATTTTAAATTTTGAATGAAAAAATTTAATAAATAAAAAAATATCATCCCAGATGGGACTCGAACCCACAACCTCCGGTGCCGGAAACCGATACGCTACCATTGCGCCACTGGGATATGATACTCAAAGTAAAATAAGCTTTCTATAAATGCAGATCACTGAAATAATGTTTTTCTGCGAAAAATTGGATTGTAAATGAAAAGCCACAACACCTTCACTCATTTTTCTTTTTAATTCTAGTAAATTAAATAAACCCTACATTATAACTTGAAAATCTTTGAAAAAGTTCAACCGATTCCTCTATTAATGCTTTCATCATAAAATTCTACTTAACATTGTATTTTCTTGAAGTTTGCTTTAAAGGTTTTCCGTACCACATCTTAAATTATTCAATTTCCAGTGGATAACTTTGTCATACGAATCTCTGACGTTCAATAAAAAGTATTGACTATTCAACTCTCAGCCTCCAGCAAAATACAACAAATATTATCATTTTTCTGGTATCTTTGCTTCAATCGCAAGTATTGCTTCATACTTTTCCAGTTGCTCAAGAAATCCTCTGTTTGGGGATATCATACTTCTCTTACTCTTCACATATTTGATAGTCTCCTTCAAAGGCAATTTTTTCTCCTTCATCAGATGAGCAATAACTATCGTTGCGCTTCGAGACACACCAGCGAAGCAATGGACATAGACATTGCCTTTGGCAATATGCTCCTTGATAAATTCTAATGCAGCATCGAAGTGTTTGCTTAAATCATAGGCAGACCAATCTTCAGCGTCGATAATCTTATGATTTGGGATGTCTTTCTTGTCATATTTGAGCTCGGTTCCTGCAGCTACTGTTAGCACGGCGCTAATTTTGTGTTTTCGGAGTACTTCTAGCTTCGCTCCTTCAATATTTCCTAGGTAAAGTCCTCCGACATCCTCTTGTGGATCCACAATACAGTTAATGTTGCTCCATTCCCATGCAACGTCATCGTCTTGCATTTGCGATTCCCACATTGTACCTCTCAAACAACAAATAAAAAATGAATTCTGATTTATTTAAAACTTCAAATGACTTGCTATTTAAAGTATCGCATCAGACAGAAACTGATATATAATAATACTCCTTTTTTTCATATATCAATTTCATTAGTTCTTTCAAATTTTCATTGCGCTAGAAGATACTCGAGCAATGTGATAATGAACAGATACAATTCCCATTAGAATTTAATTGTTAACAAAACGGCAGAATCTAAAATGGAAATTGAAATCAAAGGTATACAATTTAGCCTAAATAATTTTATGGTTTTGGAGATCTTTTTCTTTGTGTTTAAGCTCAGCTTCGGAGGCTCGTATCAGAACAGCGGTAATATTTTATTTTATTTTTTAAGAGAATACACATTCATCGGTCCGTAATTGTTAGAGCCAGGATCTGTATCAAAGCCGTCATGCTATCTTTGTTCACATGCTCTCGACTTCATCTTACTACCCAAAAAATTGAGTGATGATTTATTGTATCGTAAAACTCACTTGATTGCACTATCAGTCAAAGAAAGCTGCTTAGAAATTTGATTTTTCCTCAGCCGAAACACAATTCGTGAATTTTCAAAAGGCCTCTTCAATTAGAAACAGTAGCTCAATCTCCTAACTCTCTGATATTTTCTCCCAAGGTTTAATACCTTCTTATCTCTTCGCTTAATGAAAGATCTGATTATTTGATAAAAAAAGCTTTGATAATCGTTATATAATAGAGATCCTTTGCAGGTTAGTAACTGTGGTTAAGTAGATAAAATAAAGAAATGATATTTTCATATTACTATCAAGAATAAAAAAACATGATACTATATCTTTTTAGTTAACAGCTGCCCCGAAAAAAACATACAGGCTGAAACTTTTGTTTATAAGTACTCTTCCTTCACATACTCTTTTCGTATATACTTAGGCATCTTCTACGACTTCCGCCTCTTTGCCTTTCGTCTCATCAATGAGATGGAACTTCCAAATGCTTAAATCTTTAATAGATTTAATCAATGGGCTGTTCTCGCCCGTTCTGTTTTCCTTTTCGTTTTTATACATTTCATCGAGCAACAGTATCATTTCTTCATTTTCCGTCACGAAGAAATGGCTTTCAGCCTTATGAGCGCCAAGAGCTTTCGAGGGCATTTTCCCATGGGATTGCAGTATTCTGTCCTCAAGATTCAACTCGAAGCATTCCCATTGGTCTTTCGATCCAAAGACGAAGACTCTGCCATCCTCGCTCTGCACCAGGGGCGGGCGAATGAGTTTAAGCGAATTGATTAGGACAGCATTCAAAGGAATTCTTGTCCAAGCATCAGTTTTGAAATCGTAGATACTGACATGGTGGTTGGTGATCTTTGGTGTTGCTGAAGAATACCCTCCAACAACCATCAACTTGAAGCTGCCAGCATCTTCGCCGGCTTCGGAGTAGCACATCGCGCTTCCCTCCACATGCGGCTCGGGGATGCTCTGAAAAGAGACCCATTTCTGCTTATCGATGATGTATCTCTGGCATTTTTTGGTGAAATCTCCGTTCTCGACGCCCGAAACACAAAAGATATTGTTCGGACTACAGCAAGCGGTCGGCCAAAGAATATGCCTTGCTTTCTCGGACTTTAAGCTGAACGAGTTGGCCCAGATCTTGTACTCGAGGTGGTACCTGCCGAGGATCTGGATGGTGGAGTCATCGGTGGCTATGAGAGTTGAGTTTCGGATATACTCAGGGAATTCCGCCTTGAACATCGCTTCCTCGAACCTCGAAAACGTGCTTGATTCGGACTGAAATTGTGAATAAAGCAGGTCGTTGAACCTCCATTTCATAGCCTTGCCGTCCAGCACCCACAAGAGTTTGGATTTGTGGTCGAAGAAGAAAAGAACGGCAGGAGCTAACACTCTTCTACCTTTCATTTTCGCCTCGTTAAATATAGTGGTTTCAGGCTCGAATTCAAGTGAATTCATTGAGGTGCTTTCTGACTCCTCGAATCCTTTGTCGAGGTCAGTGAGAGTGGAGGGTAGGGAAGGACGAGAGACCTGTTTGTTGTCATTGGCGTTATCTGAGATAACTGGGGCGGAGTAAACTTTGGGTTGCTCTTTGCCCTTTTTCTTGGAGAAAACTTTTTGATGTGAAACTTGTTGGCCCATTTAAATTTTCTTTTTAAAGATGAAATTATGATTATTAGGTGTGCTTATGTTTGCGAGCGTTGACGATAGCCCATCGACAAACGAGGTCAATTTCGGTGCGTTGCTCACGCGAAATACTGAATGTTCTTCATTGGAGGCGTTTGCTGAAATATACTGGTTTCTTCAGTAAGAAATAAATTAAAAATTCAACGGTCTGTTGTTGTTGAACCCTCTCTAACGAGTATAATTTGATAGTTGCACCCTACTGAATAGGCCGCAAATGCTCTCTTCTGCTGCCAAGGTTGTTAGTAGGGCTTTTCCTTAAGAAATAATTGTGATTTGGAGAAATAAAAATATATTTTCTTTGAGAAATGGCCAATTTTCATTGATTACGTAGGGTTAGTAGCGAATTTAACTATTAGCTTATCATCAGAGCAGCCGTGTGGCAACTGAGAGATGATTTCGGGACGCTAAATGCCTAAGCAGGCTCGAAATTACGAATATTCGCCGGAAAATTGAGGCTGCTGCTTATACTGGAAGCTGTGGTACTTAAGTTTAAATTTTGATAGTCAGTTACGCCAACTGAACTGGACAGCTAGATTAAAATGCCAATATAACCAAAAAATGAAAGAGCCTTTCGTCGTAGTATCATTCTATGAGCAACTCTCACTCTAGATGAGATCGCCTTTCTTATCTGTCCTTGACCTTAGGTAGCTTCGTTGAGCTTAATTTAGCGAACTCTCAGTTTAAACACGTATTGTAGCTCCTCGGTTGAATTGTTTCAAGCTTTGTAGTTAAGATTAGCTTTCTGCGGTACCAGAAACGTAAAGCCTGATTTCAATACTTTGGTGAGGCTAAAGGTTGATTAAGGCTGCAAATAATCGAATACAGTCATAATTTCTAGCTGCCCCAAGGAGACTATCCTTAAATTTCAAGCTTCTATTCACCATACCAAGAGGATCGTTCTTTGCAGCTGCTGCAGAAGCGGAATACTCAGAGAACTCAAAAGATCCGTTTGCAAAAATAGAATTGAGCTGCTGACAGTATAGTAATTCTTACTGAATTTTATACTGTGATGTTACAGTGAGCGTCAAAACCAGTATCAGTGTGTTCGTTACAATGAAATTGCGCCTGATGCTCTTCAGCAAGGATTTAATCAAGGCAGTATATTCAATCCAGTTCTGAGGTCGATCAAGAAGCTAAAGTGCGTTTTCAATTCAATATCTCTTCTAAACTCGATTAACTTTAGGGCTTTTTCCTAATGATGCAAACACGAACAATCAAAGTGATCGGTAAAATTTGAATTTGGCAGAAATTTCATTCGTTTCGAAGGAATTGGGTGTTTACTACGTTTTGCTGACTTCTTCGTGAGAACAATATCAGCTTTAAATTCTCCAGTTTGAAATTAATTTCGAGAAGGAGTAATGATCCTATTAGCCTCATATTCAGTTTGAGAGTATGAACCGCTGCCAGATTTAATTCGTGCAAATTGAATTTTAACGTAGTGATAATAAGCAAAATGTAGAGTCTGTGATAGTGAATTATTGCTATCGTCTCAGTAGCGTTAATGCAAATCCAAAATTGTCGTTGTCGTAATAGCTTTGTTGACAGAAGTCTCATTTTGAGATAAACTATTTGTTATTTTACGATGTATAGAGAGATTCCAGACAGCATAATACTATTTATTATGAGCTACATACAACTGAGATGGTCTCATTATAGCTCGAGTAACTAATTCGAAAATCATGACTGAGCATTAACTCCAACTAATTTATTGGGGTTCTCTTCTGGTTAGCCGTTGATAAATCCACGCGGGTTTCGAACCTCTTTGGCAAGGAGTAAGTGTGCTTCTTGCTGCAATCTAGAGCGGGAAGGATCTTGCTCAGGGGACTGAAGGATGATTTCTCTACCAATAACAACGAAAACCGTCTAAGTGGGCATTGTAGACCAAGACGGCATAGAACTGCGAAAGATCGGGAAGCATTAGAGAATCCTCTCGGTAACTTAGTGAGCATTGCTCCTAAGTAATGTCTGGTTCGATTACTCTGTATAGTTCATTTCTTCAGCGGTTCCCGTTGTCCCTTAGAGCTTAATTTGATCAGTAGAAGTTAACCGACCATAGAATCCAACAGTAAACCTGAGATAATTAAGCAAAGAGCCGCGAGAAGAAAGGAGATTCAGATATGTTCAGTCGTCAAGGCTTATTGCCTTGCGTCAGATACCTTTTTGGGTTAGATGGGTTAAACTAGTCGATTCAGAGAGCGCAAAATGAACTCCTTCGTGAGAAGCTAGGAGATCTTTGTAGGGAAGGGATGCCCCTCGATTTGAGCCTCTTTAGAAAGAGGGTTCATTCAGAAAGCTCTTTTTGGCACTAGGACTAAAAAGAGCGGAAGAATTTAATCAAAGGTCCAAACGGTCAGGAGTCACGTCTTAGAATTCTATATCAGTACGATTTTTCCTTCAGTGATTAGAGGTTTTGAAAGTAGAATGCGACAAAAAAAAAAATGCATTTCACTCATCAGTAGCAAGTATTGTTGATGAATTTTCCTATGGAGCTACAACTACGAACGTAGATTTGGACTCTCATTTACTGTGGAGTCAAGGCAGAGACTGCCCAAAAGGATTGAAATTAAAACATCATTCGTAGCTGTCAGGTGAATATTCACAAAATTAGGCCTAAAGAATCGTAATTTCTGTCATTATAGAGAAAAACTTTCCTACCTTATCGGCATTAAAAATATGAAAAAGTCTGGTTTTAGCTTCATCATGAGAAATAATTTTTCATTAGTTGTTTCGGTACGACTTACTTCAATATCACCTCATTAGCTTTAAGTCATCAGCCACGACTACCTAGTATTTGCAACTTCTGAAAATTAGAAATTCTCGATAATATTGCAAAAAGAGCTTCTACATCCTTACAATCATTAACAGCATCAATGTAAATCTACTGATCTCAGCAAAAGAACTCTTTAAGAATGTTTCATACTTATCAATCAGTAGGTCAAGAATCTTAACAGATTCTTCTAACTTCCTTTTCGGACTCTCCTTAAACTAAATCAACCGACCTAAACACCCATTTTGGGATTTCAACCAAACATGTGTAGTATATACAATGAATTACCTAACACCCGAGCTCCATGGGAATAAATCGCCTTTAGGCCAACCCTACATTGTTAATGTTTTTGCCATTCTCGCTATCATCCATTTATCGGTAATCCTTTTCTCCTCATAACAAGATTGTTCTACATCAGCAATTTCATACTCTTAATTAAAGCCGGGAAAATATGTAACTATCGTAAAAGCTAGAGCTAAAAGAAAGGCGAAGACATAGCATCTTTTTACTTGAAATGCTAATAGAATCCTTCTATAATCTAACAAAATATGATGTTTTATCTATTTTCAAAAAAAGCTACTCATAATGGTGCATTTTCCACTTAGAATTTCAAAAGCTAAGCCATATCTGTCTGCCAAGAGGTCCTTAAGTGATTCCTCTCAAACAACAGTTTCAATTCTGCAATCTCTTTAATTATTAAGTTATAAAATCGTTGAAACCTTAACCTGTAATTTGATTCAAGATCTGCATTTTTTCGAGAACATGTGTTCTATTCGAGAACCTATGTTCGATTCAGGATCTCTCTAAATTAGCGTTTTTTAATTAAACTGAAGACACCTTCCTCATGCACCAACATAGAAACTCGCCCTAAGTTATGGGTATAAAAACTCTCTCTGGCCTCAATTCGTTGCTGAAGGCTCTGTGTTAGATGACTGACCTCTTTATACCTTCTCTTATATGAAGGAGGACTGAATGGGCAGTAGATGTTAGGTTCCTGCCTGTTTCTCTTTTAAACACAGCTGATTAATTTAATACGGGTCTCTTTTCTCTAGAGATGCCCAAAAAGCACTTTGTCAAAATTTAAATGAAGGCAAGTTGCTCTTTGATAGTAAATCCAACGATCGAGTCGAGCTCTCTTATGACTTTGAATCATAGACATTTCTTATGAACCAAAATCACAAAGTTCGTCTACCGAGTGCATTCTCGAATAACTAGTTTGGATTTCAGCAGTTTCATTAGCGTTTAATGATAATGTATGTCAATACTATCTGAATTTAAAAACTTTCAGTCCAGATTTAAAAAGTTTCAGCGCGCGGCAATTTTTTTACACTGATGAAATCTTTCAGTATTTATTTAATGATGTATTAAAAGATATTATATAAATTTTTGGAACTTCTAAAACGCTTTTTAACTCGTACTCGAAGAATTAAAAAAATTGCCAGCAATTTAAATCGGAACTGAAAGTTTTTTTGGACTTAAATCAGCAAAGCGATATCCTCTTAACAAAAAATCTTTTAACTCATTAAAACAATTACATCTCATAAACCTCAATCTGCCCTATCAAATGGAGAAACGACCAATGTATCAATGCGAGTTCCCTGGCTGCAACCAAGCCTTTGTTTACAAAGCTGATTTTACAAGACACTCCGACAGTCATTCTTCCATCAAAAACCTCAAGTGCCCTTACCAGGACTGCTGGAAGTATTTTAAAAGAGCAGACACGTTAGAAAGCCACATCAGAATCCACACCGGCGAGAAGCCTTTTGTATGCAAAGAACCAGGCTGTGATATGAAATTTGCGAATAAAGCCGGATTAAGATACCATGTGCTTAAACACAAGAATGTGAAGGATCATGTCTGCCAATTCCCAGGGTGCAATAAGAGCTTCTTGACATTAGCGCAGTTGAAGCAGCACGAGCAAGGAGGATATCACGCTGCGTTACAAGCAAAAACTAAGAAGATTAATGTTGAGGAGGAAGAAGTGCCAGTATATAATGAAAAGCCTCAGCAATACAGGACTGCTTATGATATTGCAGATGAATTTTTGGATATTATAAGCAAGAAAATCAAAATGGACGACTGCAAGGCTCTCGAGCTCTCTCCAATCATTTCGATGAACGAATCAACCGATTATTATATTCCTAATAACGAAGCAGCAGTAGTGGATCAATTCAGCGCTTTCTACAATTAACTAATTGGGAAAGAGTTTGAATGGAAAAACTCCTGAGTTTTTTTTTTTTTGGTTTTATTCTTTAATATTTCTCTTTGTTGTTCCATCCGTGGGGATCCAAGGTTTTCTTCTATGTAAGTGGGGTTTCTCACGTTTCTTATCAGTTTTATTGTCTTGAAGTCATTCCTTGCATATTGAATTAAGCTTATACATAAATTATAATCATTGAAAAGCATGTCAAATTGGTGGTTTTTCGCGTTTGATAGTGAAAAGTTGGATTCTGGTGGAAAATGCTTTGATTGTCATTATTTATGCAATTTTAGTAAGATAAGTGGGTTCATGTAAGTTATTAATGATGCATCACCAAATTGCTTTCCTCATGTAACATCAGAGATTGAGAAAATTACGACTTAACAAGCTAATTTGAAAATTCTGGGTTTCGTTTTTAAGTATTCAATTCAACTGAGTCCTGGGTTCTTGTACGCACGGGACTGCGATTTTATATTCGGTTTTTGATTTGATTCTTTTGATTCAACTGTTGCGAATTTGAGCTAGCGTTAAACGGCAAATTGAAGTTAATTTAAAATGGGCAATCACCCACTATTCACAGGCAAATCGCGGAATTCAATGAGACCATTGAATTTTCCTTATCAAAGTATTTGAAAGAAGTAATTTCATCAGTTACGTTCACTTTTGCTCAATGGGAAGTGGAAATGTCATCAATTGATAGATATTAAAATCGAAAAAAGTATCCCTTTCGAGTTGGCTAAAACAAGAATTCCATGAACTCTAAATTTTAGAAAAACCCTGAAGAATAATAAAAAAAAAAGTGTTCTGAGAAGGATCCTGAGAAAAATTTAATTCAGTCTGCTTGTGTAGATACCCTCTATGATGAGGTATGGCTTGGACCTTACAAATTCCAGTTCTGAATTACAAGCTTAGCCTATGTCGCACTTCATCTCGTCGAGTTGATTTGTTGACTTCATTAAATTAAGGAATCTGACTTAATTTAACTCACTGAATTTCAAGACAAAAGCGTGATTTGCCATGAAAGAACAAACGAATGTTAAATGAAAATTCGGAATTCGTGCTACCAAAGTAAGAGAGTAGGGCTTAGAAAAATAGTAGAAAATTTAATTTTAGTATAAACTTGCAAATATTTTCCTATCATGTTGGAAAAAAAATCCTTAAGGTTAAACAGCTTTAAAATGCTGAGAAATGAAAGATATCTTCATAAATGAGTGCATTCTAGACCAAATTTTTCATTAATTTAGAAGAAAATTATTGACTAATGAGTTTCACTTTCGTAGTTCTTTCCCTTTAATATTTTCATTAAGTTCACTTCTTGGCTCTAAGAACCGTCACTAAAAAGATTTAAGTATTGACCAACGTACAACCTCATTGCTCTTGCGTTTTAGAACATGTCGGTTTTTTTTTTTAGTAAAATTTGTTCGGTAGGAAAAAGAGCAATCGATTAATTCAAATCCTTTTCTTTCTAATACTACACTTCGAATAAAATATTAGCTTTTCTGTCAAGGTAGCCTCCTTGCCCTACTCTTTCCCATATGATTTCCTCTTTTCCTGATGATCGAGTGAAAGCTTATTTTTCTAAGTACCGACTCCACGAAGATTACGGCTTTTACCACAATATTTACGAAGATGAACAATTACCTCTCGAATTTAAAGAATTAGAAGAACTCGCTCTCAAAGTACCAGTGCTCAACGCCTCTAAAACTATCCGAAAAGCCGTCAAAGGACTCAATCTTCCGCCTTATGACTCAGCTCTTCAAAGCTTAAGCTACAACCAGTCTATAAAACTATTCGCATTAGTGTGTTTCCTCACAAATTCTTATCTTTTCAATGAAGAGCCTTCTATTGATATTCTCCCAACACCTCTATCAACAATCCTCTATTCAGTCACGAAAAGACTCGGAATTCGTCCGATTATGTCCTACATCTGCAATACATTCTGGAACACACAGATAATCGACGCAGGCGCTCCAGTGGAATTGGATAATCTAAAGCTGCGGAACACATTTACTGGAAATATAGGCGAAGAGTGGTTCCAATTGGTCTCCATTGCGAATGATATCGTTGGGATGAGAGTACTAAAGAACCTAATCGGAGCTCAGGAAGAGATCGAGAAGGATAACCCTGCGAAAGTCGCTGAGTACCTCAATAAGACTCTACCAGACCTCGGTAAACGCTCATTTTTTAATGAGCATGAATGCTAATTTGTAGAGCTTATGATTACATCGTTGAAAAGAATGCATGAAAAACTCGACCCAGATTTCTTTTATCATCATCTCCGGAAATATTTAGCTGGATATCAGAAGTTCAGCAAAGGGCTACGGTTCGAAGGGGTCACTGAATTTGAGGAGGAAGGACCGAAATTCTCAGGAATGAGCGCTGGGCAGTCTCCTTTTTACCAAACTTTTCAAAATGCGCTTGGTAGTTTTAGCTTTGCTGATATTTTCTTCAACGCTCATTAGGCTTGAAGTATGGTGATGAGAGGATCGAGCAGATGGAGGAGGAGATACGAGAAGGGATGACGCGAATAAACCGAGAAATGGTGGCCGACGCTGCGAAATATTTTACGATAAGAGATTATGCTTCTAAGAGCGAAGGGCCTGTCAGAGACGCTTATAATAAAATTATTGACGCGTACATAAGGTTCAAACAGTCCCATTGGGGACTAATTGCTCGATATATCATTGGATCAGCTAAAAAACTCAATATTGATCCAAAGATTCTTACTGGGGTCGGAGGAACCCCAATTTCCTCATTAATA
>ENA-UOUE01000969-UOUE01000969.1-compost-metagenome-genome-assembly--contig:-NODE-969-length-20669-cov-14.105915_pt1 | contig 20669 bp, 9 predicted proteins | sample MGYA00238146_ERZ747223 | MGnify/ENA primary metagenome ERZ747223 (study PRJEB28781, sample SAMN06268865) | compost metagenome | isolation source: single cell | place: USA: California, Emeryville, Joint...
GTTCAATGATGATTTCAGATACTTGAACAGAGATCAATTCATCGCACTTGGTTGGATGGCAATAATCTCAAGTGTGGCTGCAATGGAAGCGCTTTGTTGGATAATGATTAAAGAGTCTTTCGATATCATTAGCGATTTCTATTTTAGAAAAATTCTGAAGAGACCTCCAGGTAGCTCCAGAAGAGACGAGGAAATGGAGCTTTTAAACCAGATTTTAAGAGAAGAGGAGGCTTCGAGGAACAGAGAAGCAATTGATCAGAATAGAAGAGGAGTGTTGGATGATGGACCCGCGCTTCAAGATCCGGACCAAAGATTGAGCTCTCAAGGGCAGAGTCCGCAAGCTAATTTAGAGGGGAATGGAGAAGCTAATAATGGAGGTGGAAGTGTGCTAGGAAGAGAAAATGTGCCTGAAGACTTATCAAGGCCGGTAAGTAGTGAAGGTATTGCGTTAAGGCATGAAGAATCGAAGAGTCAAAATGGAAATTGAGCTTTGGAATTTTTCTTTGTGATTTAATAACAAGGATAGACGATGGGATGTATAAAATAGAGATACATGGAAAAATCTATTTATTATGTTTGCAATCGTGTTGCTTGTAATACTTATATTCATGCACAATATTAGTGTTGGAGTGCCAAATGTGATATAACTTATAACTGAATTGGATAACGAAATCGAGATGTAAGTTAGCTGTCGAGAAATAGCTGTCTTTGGGTTGTTTGGTTTTAAATGAAGTAAAAATTGCGAAAACTGTCATGACAGAATGAGTTCGGGCAATCCATATCAAGGATATATAGATTACCTTGTTTAAGTTACTCTTCCACAAAGCCATGGACAGTCAAGTATACACGGACTGATAACCAAATTGCAATCATAATCGAGATCTGAAAGAACTTAATCAAGGTGGGAAACACTGGTTGGGGCGATAATTTTTTCATAAGACACCATGAACTGACAAGGAAGCCAGTTTATCTAAAATGTGAAAAAAATTCTTTCTGTCAATTCAAGATTCTCGTTGCATATGAACTAAATTTACCCGAATATCATTTTGATTACAAAATAAATACATTCATTATTCCTTGATTTATTTTTTTTTTCCTATTATCAAATTTTATTTTCAGCCGTTCAGAAAAACCAAAGCAGCAGCCGAAATCCATTATTCTAACTACTCAAACCTCCTAAGAGAGCTTGAATTTAGTAAAGAATAACATAGGAAGCTGGTGTCTTCTGGAATCCATTAAACGTCGAAGCCGACGCTCTAGTGAAAGCGCCAAAGTGTTCAACATAGCACCATTCTCCCACCACCAACTCAGGAAGATAGATGTCTCTGGCGATAGTATCGATAGAATCGCAGGTCGGTCCAAAAATGAGAGATTTATATGTTTTCTCATTCCTTTCACTAAATGGAGCGATCTCCGGCTTGGCATCATCGAACATAATGCAATTAAAGCATCCATAGATTCCTTCGTTCATATAGTACGAGAACATCGTCTCTTTGCCATTGTCGATCTTCTTCTTCCCAATCACGTTGAATACGAGAGTATGAGAGCTCTCCACCAAGAATCTACCAGGTTCAGCAATAATTTTCAAGTCTTCGATATCTCCGAAATATTTATCAAGGCTTTCGTTGATTCTCTTTGCAGTTTCTTCAATCTTCACTTTGTTTGAGCCGGCGCCTCCGCAGAACCCGTCACCGATGTTGAGGCATTTCATTTCGATTCCCACCTCTTTCGCAATGTTAAACACTTCTCTAGCGGCCTTAATCGCGCCTTCGTAAACGGAAGGGTCGGCGAGCTTCTTTCCAGCGTTAAAGCTGACTCCATAGACGTTCAATTCGAGGAATTTGCATTGCTCGAGCAGACTCTTCGCGATTTCTAGATTGCAGCCGAATTTCTTGTTTTCGCTTCCTCCTTCGAAGAGATGCGAGGTGCTGATATGGATCAGCAGCTTGGCGTATGGGTGGTACAACTTAATTTTGTATAGCTCGGTCTCCGAGTCAAAGGACATCAGATCAACATCTTGAGATCTAGCGTATTTCATAAACTGAGGGTCTTTGACTGGATTTGAGTAGATTATTCTCTCTGAGCAGTTCTCAATGCTGTTGACAGAGATGATTTCTTGCTTGCTGGCGCAGCTGAATCCGCAGCCCAGCAGGAACAGCAATCTGATGATCATGTTATCAGGGCAGCATCGTACAGAGTAGTAAGGTTGGATTCTTGGATATAGTTGCTTCCATGCCTTGTATTGTTCGATCGCGGAACCTAAATCGACGATAAAGAAAGCCTCATCGGTTTTGTTTGTTTCGATATAGTAGTTAATTAGGTCTAATATTGACATTTCCTCTTTAGGGAAGAGCTTAATGTTGTGCTCTTGGATGAACTTAGGGAGTTCAGCAATGTCATTCAATCTTTCAGGAATCTTTTTCAATGATGGGCTTTTGTTCATCGTAGTGAAATTCCTTTTTCGGCCTTTTGGTTTCTGAAATTAATAGTTTTATATACTCAATGTAGCCAATCAAAAGCTTAAATTCAAGGTATGCCGGAAATTAACAAACGAGCGCTTAATTTATTTCCTTCAGTGCAAAATTCTTTTCCAGTTTAAACGGTGAAATTTGATTGGAAAAACGTGATCGAGTGAGTGATATCGTCGCTGCGAGCTTTCGAATCATTCCGAATGTGGATTCCTTCTTTCTGCCTCCTAATTTCTATTTAATAGATCATCCTGAGCCTACTCTATCATACTGAAATTCTCACCGGAAAATTAATTGATTACTAATGCCAAAATAGCATTTTTCCCAGTTATCTGTACTTGGTTTGTTTTCTAGATTTGAAAGAAGCGATAGCATCACAATAGTTGTTGCGAATGTCTTTCTTTCAATAGCATGAGGTTGCAATATCCATTGTCTGAGCAAAGTGGAATGACTGCTAATTGTGAATTATTCTACAAAAGAACCTACTGATAGATCTTCCTCCTAATTTTCGCGTTATTTAGAGTTACACTCGGTTTGGAAGCGTTGCTACAAACAGTTTGATTAGTTTTCTTTTTGTTAATAGAGTCAGTGGATCTATATTCGCATACAAGCAAGGTAATACATTATTAAAACATTTAAACAGTGATACCTGCAGAAGTATTCACTAATAATACATCACAATCACAAGAACTGATCGAAAAGCTTTAATAAAAAAAGCAACAAATGAATTAATATCCAATTTTCAAGAAAACACATCTTTCTCTTTGATCAACTTTTATGTTTCAAGCCTAATGCTCAACTTTCCAAGCTAGGCTGGATCTTTCAGAGTCTTAAATGTGGTAAACGGTTTGGGCCTTATCGTTTGCGTTCGACTCACTGCTTGGTTATAAAAGCTTGAAAATGTTTGGGGTTGTTGAGTTTCAGTGTGCATAAACTTCTTGAAAAAATTGGATGTACTGCTCGACGGGCTCTCTGCATTACTTTGTGGAGGAGTGTTAGTGTTCTGAGGTCTAAACCTCGAGAGAAAATCTGTCGTGTTATTCTCCTTGAGAGTCGGCTGAGAGAGTTCGACTCTTACGTTTCCCCTTGTATTCGACCTCGGAGTGTACCAGCCCGATCTTGGGGTTCCGTCGGGATTTCTTCCCGGGCTAAGACTGCCAGAGTTCCGTTTTAGAAGGCTAGGAGCTTCAGTTTGTCTGTTTCCTTCTATTTGTTCTGCCACGGCGCGGCTGATGGGATTATTAAGAAAGAGTTTATGATGGGTCTCTCGTGGTATTCGTCTAGGAGTGAAAACCAACTGCTGCCCTGTAGTTGCGATAGTAAAATTTTCTGCATGAGAATGGACTGAATTTCCTTCATCGCTTGATCTTTCTTGAGAAATTGGTCTTTGCGATATGACGTCCGCGAATTTATGTGCAATTTTGCTAACCCTCGGTGAATTATTGCCTGTATAAATCTTATGCGTGATTTGAGTAGAGGCGTCATTGTGGAGGCTTCTTGGAGAGCCATAAGCGTTTGTAGGGGAGAAAGCACCCTGTTTTTCAATTGTATTGATTTTCCCGAGCTGCATCAAATTTCTTGTAGAATCCATTATGTCATCAGTGCCGGCCTCACCATCTGGTTTTTTCTCAACGTCCATCAAGCTATTGATCCCTTCAGAGATCGGCAATACTACTCTCAATTTTCGACTCTTTGCACGTGCCGCAAGGCAGCATTCCAATATGATTATGACGATTTCGACAAAGATCATACTTGACAAGACAATCATTATAATGAAGTTATATTGGAAGACACGTGAGAATTCGTCGCTGAACTCACAGATTGTTTCGATCCAAGGCGAGATCGTGCAACCGTTATTGCACAGTGTTTGATAGAAGGCAGTTTGGTCTGAGCTGAATAGGTATTCCCATACCGTTAAGAATAATTGGCCGCCTTGGCACAAGATGTATATGACGAAATTGATTCCTTCGGTAATTTTGTATCGACGTTCGACTTTACTTTGGGAATGCTTACAAAGACAGCCCAAGAAGATCGTAAAATGAGCCCAGCCAAAAAGTAGGGCCATCTGATAGGAGCAGAGGACGATAATCGACAGAACAGCTGATCCGATGTTGACATACATAGAAATTGTTTGGATATCCTTCAAGCCGACCACGAATTCGCCATTTTCCGTGTATCTGTCGATAAATTCTCGACATGAGCTGAGAAAAGGGATGTAGGAGCGATAGGATAAGACCCAGTTGGGGTCAAGAATCCCTGGCTCAACACCATAGCCTGGAACGCCTTTAATCTTGTCATAAATCCCGTTGATAGTCATTAGTTCACTCTCTTTCAGAGAAATAAAATCGGTCCAACCAACGCTCGCGCTTTGTTCTGTATTGCAGACTGTTCTTGTATTCGAATCAAGAACGAAAGGATGATTATTAGCTCGATTCGCATCTAGATTTAAACTCGATTTGCTCAGACACATGCTGTATTGGTTTATTCCAATATCGCTGATAGGGGTGGCGTCTGCTGCTGTACGTGAAATTTCCATTACTTTTACCGCTGAGCTTGTTGATGTGTTCTTGAAAACAACGAAACAATCCGGAGCGTTGCAAGTGTAACTTGGGTTGCCTGACACATCTTGAAATGTCACTTTATTAATAGGACATTCCTCCTCGTCAGAAATACAAAAATTGTACAACGATTTCGAATTGCTCGAGCAAAGTTTATATCCGGAAGGACATTCTCCAGAGGCGGAGGTTAATGGTGCCAGCTTATCGTAGGTATATGTCGAGCGCTTCACACATAAAGAGCTATAATCTCCTTCATTGACGGCGAAATATGACAGACTAAATGGTCCTAGGCTCGCATAGTCGGTGCAGCCAGCAGATGTTTGAATTGCGTTACATTTACCAACACAAATAAAGCAGTCAATGCTGTTAGATTCAAGCGTCGCTGCATCAACAGACCTGCAATCACAGGCGGGTTTTGTGCCAAACGAAGCTGAATATGGGATTTCATAGCCGGTCGGACAGGAAGCTGCTACAGTGATGTCAGTGATTGCACCTTGCTGCCAATTCTGAATGATTTCGCTCATAAATGAGCTTGAATTTCGGATCTCCAGGAACGAAATTATTGAATATCGCAGGATCGCAGCATTACAGCCGTAGATAAGAATCAACCACAGAATTGCAATGATGCGACGAGGCCAAGACATTTCTCTAATATAACCTTTTGGAGCATCCTCTAAGCTCTTTTTAGACGGTCTCTTGCCTTTTTCTAACACTTCGATTATTCCAGAAAAAGTACCTGGATGCGGCTGTACGGAATCACCGTTCTCCATGTCAGAAGTTCTTGGGTGAGCGCTTGCTCCTGTAAGACCTGTTTTAGTTCGAACTTCCATTGATTTCTACTAAGAGCTCCCGTAAAATGATCACAAATTTCGGAAAACACTCTATTTAAATAAATGCATCAGCTGAAGAAAATTTAATTAATGCCAGTGATCTGTTAACTAATTATTAAATCGTGAGGCCAACAAACGCGGTAGCTTCATGAATTTAAGCTTTTAGGAATTGAGGTAGAGAGTGAGAGACCACTTTGCCCCTCCAGAGAGAGTGATCAGGATGTTAATGATGTAATATTTAGCCAATTTTTACCCCACAGGGGGAGCTAAATTAAGAATTTCGAACTGCTAAAATTTATTGCTTTTAAATAAGTTCATAATAATGGTATTTAAATCAAAATTAGAAAATAAAAAAAATATACTGGTATCTATGGTCTGAAACCAAAATTGTAGCTGTAGGCTACCAATTCCATATTTCTAATGCACCTTTCGCTTGTTAGCAGCGTTCTAATAGGAATGACTCTTTAGTATCTAAGCTTTTTAAAGGAGCCTTGCATTTTTTATTCTGACATATAGCAAAGAGCATCTTTGATTTAGCAAACCATATAAAAAACATAGGATAGGTCAATGATTAGGAGACATTCACGTTTTCCTCACCTTACCATTCACAGGTTTGTCCTCCACATCGGTATGGAATGAGTGTCATTCAAGACAAAGCTTAAAATTTAAGAAGAAGCTCGGAATTTAGCGTTGGCAGGATGCACCCTCGAATTTATATGAGAATTCGCAAGAATAAAACACAGAAACATTTTGTTTCGCAAGAACCCTAAATAATTAATTAAAGTTTCAAGCTGTGCATTTTTTTTACATTTGAAAGTCAGTGTTTTGCCGTGGTTGGTTTTCCATTAAACGAAGGAGAACCCCAGAGTTTCGAGCTATACAATGCTATGATACTTGCGACTAAATCTCTCATATTTTTCTTAAGGAATTGATTAGAAGGCAGATAAGCAATACATCGGATGCAAGATTATTATGTATTTGAGATAATATTCGGAGCTGTCTGAAATTTGCAGAATTCCAATAAGGATAGTTTTATAGGAGAGAGGTTGTCGGCTAGGAGAGAGAGAGGAAGGAAAAAAAAAAACCAATCGAGCTTGAAATAAAATATAGTCGGTTTTCGGGATTAGAAAAATATGCCTTCGTCTAATGTTAGATATAAAAGTATAAAAATATTCAACAGATTTCTTATTCGTGAGCTCATGGCACAGAGCAAAGGAGGGTTTTTGTATACGTGATAATGCATCTGATAGAAGAACGAAAATACATTCATCCAAAAAAAAAAATCGAAAGGAAAGCGCAAGGGGAAGGCAATCTTGTATTGGGTGTTGATATATTGCAATATAAGGTTGCAAGTCATGAAAAAGAATATTGCTCTAAGGTTGTAACTTTTTTTCCAAATATTTACAAATAGTCTCCTATATTCTTTCTTCTATTAATGTAAAATTGAAACAAAAAGCTAAGATATATAGTCATTTAGGTACGAACATTCGTTAAGTAAACATATTATTTCAGGAATCGCACTTCGCCATCTCCATGAAGCCGATTTTTGGATTTTCCATCACTGGTCGATATTAGAAGAAAATGTGTTGGGACAACCTTACTGTTTGCTCTTGAATGTGCATTTATCTATGTTCTCATTGGAGAAGCTGTATCGAACTTTCCTCGATCATCGATCTCAGTTAAGTTACAGAACAGCAAAAGGTTAGATCGTATTGATATCCATTGTAGCGAGCAATTTCAGAGTTTCAAACAGATTCTAAAGTGCCGCCTCAAGGTCGATTCGAGGACTAATTTTTCATTCTGTTCTCCTGTTGTATGAAATTAAGGAGCTTCATTGTTATTTTCCGCACAATATATTGAAGATAAAATACTCTAATTGTTAAATCACACTGTCATCAAAACAGTTCTTCACCAAGTTTTGCCCCTTGTACACGAGGGAAGATAATATAGCCGGTTCAGACTTCTGATAGTTACATGCTCATCTGCTCCAAATTCGAAAGTCAATGATTTCGTATTTCGAAGAACTAATAACATAATTGCTGCTCCAATTATTCGAAAACAACTTCCGATCGTTATATCAGCCCAAATTTCTTCAATTGCAACAGAATCAAATCACCAAACCATAAAAAGCTGTGAGAAAATAAATGGGAAGCTATAACACAAAAGAACCCTTTAACCCTTCAAGCATGAAATGTCCAAAGCACTACGAATACGTAACTACGATAGATCTTGAACCTCAAGCCTCCCGGAGATTATACTGTGACGCCTGTGTTCTTGAAACTAAAACTTTAAACTCAACAATCAGTATAAATAACATTTTGCTGCCATCAGCGCTCCAAGAATTTTCTCAGAAAATCCGAAAGACTACAGATGAGCTCCAAGGACCTATCCTAAGCTTCATCAAAGAACAGCTTAACCACCAAATCAGTTCATCCATTGAGCTTCTTTTGCAAGCTAAAACCAGAATAGAGAAAAATTTGCTTGGAATACTGGATCATGATTCAAATCTCCAGCAGTTGGAAACTCTTTTCAACGAATTCATGAAAAATGAGTCGATTAGAGAAGGAGACCGGCTTAATTTGTACGTGAATCTTTACACAGCAACGTTGAAAAAGCACGAGAGGATTACTATTTTAAAAGAAGTGCTACCGCAGCAGTTGACTGAGCTTCAAAATTATTTAAACTGCACGAGGCAGCTCATTGGTGAATTTTGTGAGCATTTGATCACATATCCACAGGAAGACTCTCGAACAGCCCCTCTGGACGACTTGGTGATTTTTTATCGGCAGCTTCTTGAAGAATCTGTAAAAAATGAAGCTGAGCCAGTTACTAGTTTGCCCCAGCAGCACCAGAGACACAGAGAGATTAGTGATTCCGAACTTGGTAATCCCGATAAAGCTGAGAATATGGAACCGAACGTAAGATACGAGAAAGGTCTAATAAAGGCGACAAGTGCGCAGAAATCGACTAGAGAAAGAAGAGATAGCAGAAGTAAAGAAAGGCGAGGTCATGAGAGCGCGAAGAAATGCTCTGATAAATTGCTAGCAGCAGCAGAGAGTAATTATTTAGAATCGCCATTTGTGCTTTTTAAGGCTGAAGTGTGGAATGAATTGCTTGCAAAACACCCTCATAGTTCGAAAAATGAACTAGAGAAAATGATCGCAAGCCTATGGAATGAAGAGTATAATGCTGATCTGAGGGAACAATATAAACAGATGCATAAATCTAGAGTAATATCCAGTATCAGCAGGAACAAAATAAAACCAAGGCTCCTATAAAGATTTCAAAAAGTTGGCGCATTGAAATAGCTATCTGAATAATCCATGGTATGTTTCTTAGCATCATACATACATAGTACTTGGTCTGTAGTCAAATTTTATATGGATTGTGTATGAGAACTATAAAAGAAAAATCTCGAAACTATCTTGCAATCGTGTCGCAAACCTGGGAGAAGTAAGTCATTATTGGTGTTGTGACAAAAATTTTAATGTGATGAATATTTAAGTAGCTTGGATTTAAACGGAAAGGAGCTTTTCTACTTATTGTAGAAAAATGAATTTGTTTGAATAAGTATCAGAAATATTATTGAGATCAAAGCAATTAATAATCTTTCAGCTATGAAAAACGCCATGCGTCTTCGCTTGCTCCTTATTTTGATTGTCATTGACAAATAAAAATACTACCTTGAATTGGATGCTGAGTTAACGATTAATGAAGACTATGGTGAATAAATCGTGAAATAATTTTTCTAGAAACTGTGAATCATCAGCTTCAATCCAGTGCCATGGGATGGAAATTGCTCCGAGATTGTGAGCAAACTGCGAAGCGAATTTTGATCGAATAGAGTACCGAAGGATTCCTTGAGATGGTTGTTATTTTTTTTCCGATCAGATTCATTTAAATGTTAATTGCGTGTCTACCTTTGATCCCCCACCAATTCTCACCTGAACTTAACTTTCCTTGAAATAGCGAACCTTCTGAATAGATTTGCTTCGAGGAGAATCGACACGTTAGCTGAAATATCATGCCATTTGCTGTGAATCTCGCAATCTGACACCACACAGTACCGAAAATAGCTCTGTTAGGCAAATTTCGAATTTTCAAAGCAATTTCGGTTCAACTCATTACGAAAGCTCATAAAAGCCTCAGCTGAGCTTCCGATAAAGAGGTTTATGCCACTTGTAAAATCAAAACCTTAGAAACAGAATATTTCTAGATTCTATTAAGATATTGATAAATTTGTTTGCGCAAAGCCAGGGTTCCTTGAACATCTACAATGTTATTTCTAAGGTATCTTAGGAATTACCGTCATTACCTTCGATATGAAACGTTAAGTTTTTATGCGTTTTCAAAGAAATTAAGATTGAGAGTGAAACATTTCGAAATCTAAGTTGTGGAAAAACCAGCGAAATGTTGTCATTCATAGTATTTCCTATTAACTGACAGCATTATCTCAAGAGTTAGAGCCCAAAAATGTATATAGTAGTATTTAGAAACAAAGCAACTATTAAAATAGGCTTATTTAAACAATCCAATTACGAGCTTTCTTCCATAATGTGAATTTTTTGAACTCAAAGAGAACCTCTCCAGTCGATATTCAGTTCAGGCTCTAGTCTTGAAAAAATTGAGCACATACTGGTTGAGAATTTTGTTTCGGACATCAGTGTAGACAGAATAGAACAGCATTATTCGAGATTCAATTTCCATCCAACAATGCAAGATTTTCAAACACCAGAGACCCAATTAGAAGAGTAGGATGGTCTTTCAAGACAATTGTCTCTAAATGCGCTGATAGCTCCCTGATATATATTAAAATATCGAGATTCTGTCGATTTTACAAATTCGAACTAAACATTAAATAACCAAAAAAGCTTCTGAAGGCTACAGTTTTCTTCAATTTCCAAGTACTTCGCGTAAAGCCTTTTCAAGCAATTTGCCTTTCTGTGTTGAATCTATTTAGTTCTTATTAACACATCTTTTTTACTCAGAAAATTCTCAATGAGAAAAGATTGTGGCTAGGGTTCATTATTCCTCATTTCTCGAGTCTATTGCTAAGAGAAATAGTTTTCTCTACAGAGAGGTAGGAAATTCTAAAGAATCTATCTAGATCTCTCACAATAGGGCTCTAAATGCTATTTTATAGCCTTTTCCGGCAAAAAGCACATGTGATCCCTACAATAGACTGATTTCCCAGTGGTCTCACGAGTCGCGAGAGCCCCTAGAGTGGGTTTAGCGCTTTTTAGCGTAAACTTACTATAAATCAAGTTTTAGAATTTCGAGACCCCCATCCCATTTTATAAAGTTCTTATATTTAAGCACCTGGTTAAGAAGCAGGTTTATAATAGCTTATCCGATCGGTTAACCTACTTTAATTAAGGAAAATTTGCTTAATAAAGTAGACCTGAGATACTGAAAATTTAAATTAATAAAATAGGAAAAATTAATCAAGATGAACAACGATCAGTCCCAACTCAAGAAATCTCAAAATTGCCAGTTCCATCCTGCATTCGAACTTATATCCTTTTGTGTGTTGTGCCAGACTTATAAATGCTTAACCTGCCTCGGAACTGAACCTGACGACCATATCGAAAGCTGCATCTCTAATCTTCAAGATTTTACCCACAAACGTCTCAAAAAATCTTCCAGCAGCAGTGACAATCAAAATACGCTCATTCAACAACGCACTGATCAGCATAGAACACCTAACATCCAATTAGAAAATCTATATTACCTCTCTAACGCTCCCAAGACAGACTCACCAGCCCAAAATGACCTCTTTACTCCAGTAAAAACCTCTGAGTTGACCAATCCTGATTGTGTTTGTGCTAAGATCCAGACCGACACCACTACAAAAGTAGATTCTCTCATAAGCAGCCTCTTACAAAAAATTCAGGTAACTGCTCACTCAATTTGCTGCGAAACTAATCATGTTTGGTAGGGACAAGCGACAAAAACCATTCCTGTGATGTCTTCCGATGAAAATATCCGAAATACTGATTTAGATTCCAAGCAAGAGACCGAATTCCAGCAGAAAAAATCCAGCGACAAATTCCGAGAAAGTAAGCTGGAATTAGAAGTAACCGAACCTTTAAATCTATTTCAAGGCTCTGGTTATGACCAAGGCTCTTCAAGACCTCGTCAAGAACTGAAGACCAAGCTATCCCAACACAGATATCCTAAAGTTTCCGCAATGAAAAAAGTCGCAATGCGAGCAGTCGTTGCTTCTAGAGAGCATCATAATCATCATTCAGAATCTATTTTGCAAAACAGCGAGCCTCTCCCTTCTTTCAAATATAAAGTAGGCGTCCTTCCCTCGAGATCTGAAACAACGGTTTCTTCTTACCCAAGAGCATTTATTATTGACACGCTTAGCGCTTATGCTCCTCGATTAGTGATAAGGAACCCAAGAAACGGAAAAGTACAGCTCGATTTTAAAATCACTCAGACCTTCTTAACCACTCCCAATGAGTATATTCAAACTACCACTCTGCCCAGCAATTGGGAGGATATCATTGCCCAAGTGAGACGCGAATGCGAGAAATGGGACGAGCGAAACAAGGAGATTAATTATTTCTTCACCAACGCTACTGAAAAAATCAAAAAGATCCTCCAAATGCGCCTTGATGACGAAAACCTCCATGAATCGATAATCCAAACGATAAAATCTATCCAACTCATCGACAAAGACACTCTAAATCTCTGGGCTACCGAATTTCAAAATTGCTTATTCCGATTTGGCGATGTCCATCACATCCGACTGATCTGTGTGAGCTGGACCAACGACGTTGTCACAGAATTCAACCGCAAATTTTCTGAAGACCAGCTCGAAGAGACATTTAGTGCGTTTGAAAATAACCCCTATAAACGCCAACAATATGAGAACGACCTTGAACAGCTTATCAATTGCGTCGAGAAACTTCCTATTAAAACGCCGTTCATGTGGGGACTCTTGGTAAGTATCTCCATTTGCTACCAAATACAATCGGTGAAGACGTGGGACTTCCTCCAGAAGTTAGGCGATAAGCTTTTTTCTAAAAACAAAGAACATATGACCTTTAAAAATATAATAGGTCTTCCTCAGGAGATAAAGACACTTGCGAGCTGTTATAAAAAGCTTGAAGGTGAATTGAGCAAATATAATGAAAACACAAAACTGGAAGAGATCAAGCCTCAATTAATCTCTTTTGTTGTCTTTACTCTTTATAAACAGAGGAGACTGTGCCCCATCATAGAAATCCCATTGCCTGAATCAGTGAAAGAAGCAAAAAGATTCTATCTCGAAAAGAAATACTCTCAAGAGGACGTTGATCCCGTGACTCCGAGGGATGGGTTCGGAATAATCCCTGAAAAGAGAGAAATTTATAACATTCACTATGGCGTAAGCAAATAAGCAGGGATGGGGTTTTTTTCGGTTTCATACTCAGTGATCAAATGAATAATTTTAGGCTCACCTGTAAATGATAAGAATCGACCAAGCACAATTTACTTCACGAGAGACTGTGCCATGCAGGTATGTCGTCGGAAGCTATGGGAGCTGGTTCGAATTGTTTTAATTACCTATTTTTTCATTATGTGTTGCTCAGGCCTAGCAAAATGTGTACCTTGGAAATATGCTAAAAATTTTACAATAAAACTAGTGTTCTTCGTACCCACGTACTCATGTACCTTGTAAAATACGTTCAGAAGACTCGTGAGGATCGATTTTCAAGGCTAGTATAACCAGTCTGACTAATCTTTTGTTTTTTATGCCGGCCGAGGATTTTTACAAGAGAGACTTATTATCGCAGGCAACAATTAAAGATTTCAATATGAACCTTATGAAGCGAGTTAAAATTAGTCAAAACTAGGTGCAAAAAGTACAAAGAAGTTAAAGATAAGTCGTTGCGTTTTGCAATATTAGACTTATTGATGTGAATAAATTCTTTATTTAGATGAAATAGAGCCATCTAACTAATGGCAGCGGATAAAGCTACGAATTACTTATTTGCACAGAAAATATGATCCTTTGGTCCAAAAAGGCAAAGAGTCGAACTAAGTAGCAGGAAGAAATACATGTCAACTGTCAATTTCGTGTGCCGAAGATTCTTGAAAGCTTATCTACCTCAACCACAGGCCGCAGAAGTCGCTATTCTAGGATAAGTTCGCTTTTCTACTTATTGTTTAACTTTGGATACTCCGGCCGTGAATCAGCGGGAATTAATTGGGTTTATTTATTCAAAAGTACACAATATTTCAATGTGAAAGGTTGAAAACTTCCCACAATTTTTTGTATCGTTGTAAGAGGTATGACTCGCCTTGTTTCCATAAATGAGAAACTTTCATTGAAATTGAAATTATAAGGCAACAAGAGACTTTCACTTGCCAGTAACTTAAGGATAGTTCATCATAAAATGAAATGGCAAATACTGGTTGCTATTAAGGTGAATGCTGACTTGACTGAAAAATATAGTTTTAATTTTCAGTCTATTCATGATACTGGGAAAATTAAACCCAATTCAGAGGAAAATCCTTGACAATCTAGAGATAGTCCAGCTAAGTCAAGTTTTCTTTCCGATATATTAGACTACTCATATGTTCAAAGGCTTTTTTTCTCCTTTTGACATGTTGAGATTGTCTTTGATAAGAGCACAGTATCTCTGAGAGTCATTACTTTTCGAGTGCATCTTGGAAAAAATGTCACGAGATGGTCTTGTTGTCTGGTTCTTTTGAACCCCTTCCTCTTGAAAACAAAAATTCGTCGTGATCTTCTCCCTATACAGCCAATTTTATCGATACTAGTATAGACTCCTATTTAAGAAAAGGTTGCTTTACATAAATGTGACCCAAAAAGCAATTCTTTTGCTTTGATGGTCACCCAAAATCCTCGTTCAGCTCTGGAAATGCAAAATTTCAACTCTCTTATCTATTGAACACATTATTTCCTGAGGATCGCTCGAGATTTTGCATCTCGCAAAGCTTCTGATCATCTAAACCCAAAAACCGTAAGAAATCAAAAACACTTACTATTTGAAAAATGGAGAGTGTAAGTATCCTTAAATCTTAGTGCATTTCCCTTGCCTTCTGTCTGTAATAAATACCTTGGTTCTAATATACATTTCCTCATCATGTTACTACCTCCATTTTCTCGGCTCTGTCTCAATAGTAACTCATTCTACCATTATTCAGTGAAAACTGACTAAACTAGAATGCGTATATCATTGTTACAATAGTTTCCTACCAAGTGCAAAGAGCAGTTTAACGCCTCGCATAATGACCAATTTTATTCTAAAAATCGCCTTTATAATCACTTGTTATCAGAATGTTTTCGTAACACCTAACTCAACAGATCTCAGCGTGCCAGTAGTATCAGTCAATTCAACTTCCAGTGAGTCCAACGTTTTCAGAATTCAATCTGTTCCCACCTAATCAACCTTAATTACTATCCTGCCAGTCAATTAAATACGTTTTTCAAACATCAACCACTCAATCAAGTAAACACTGGATAAATTGATTACCTACTTCTATTTTTCCAAATAAAAAGCATCAAGGCTACTGAGCTACTGAATCTTAAAAAAAAAATAGAATGATTCAGACTTCTATATTAACTGACATTCCAACTGGTATTCCGAGCCTCTCATCAGCAGTTATTACTCATTCTTATAAAAATTCAAACAGTGCTGATCAATAAATGGGTACTTGCTGCTCTGCTAAATATCAATCTAAAGACGAACTGGTTCTGAGTGAATCCCACCTCCATCATACAGGTTCGGTCGGAAGCTTCCCCGACCTGGATAGATTTATTCGCATGAGGTCGTTAAAAGTCGGTCCAGACGTGTTTGTCAGAATTAATGCAGGCATGATACACGAATTCTACACCTTTGACGAACTGCTTGGAGACGGTAGACTTATTCCATTCATGTTTTTTTTTCTTACACTGCGTAGGAGGATTCGCGAAAGTTTTTAAAGCAACTCATAGAGCTACAGGATTACCGAGAGCGATCAAAGCGTTGAAAAAATCTACAGTAAAGGAAGAGATGCAAGGACAATTGCTAGAAGAAGCAGAAATACTCAAGTCATTAGATCATCCTGGCATCGCGAAAATTTATGAATTTTACGAGGATTCTCTGCGATATTATATCGTTAGCGAGTAAGAAAAAATTATTTTGGAGAGTCTGAGCTCGTACTGCGGTAGATTCTGCGCTGGCGGAGAGCTTTTCGATAGGATTACAGCTATGAGAGCGTTTACTGAGCAGATAGCGGCTGGCTACATGAGAGAGATTCTTTCAGTAGTCGTCTATTGTCATACAAAGCATATTATCCACAGGTATATAGCAGCAATAGCCGAAGAGTAACGAGCTGTGTATTATCACTATAGAGACCTGAAGCCAGAAAACATACTTTTCGATTCTGAGGAAGAAGACGCAAAAATTAAAGTCATTGATTTTGGTTGTGCGATAAAATACAACCCATCCGAGAAACTCTCGCAGAAACTAGGAACAGTAAATTTTTGCAGCTGTGGTGACTTGACTTATTCGATACATCTTAGCCGTTTTATATAGCTCCAGAGGTTCTTGAGCAAAATTACGATGAAAAATGCGATGTCTGGTCTTGCGGTGTTATTCTGTATATATTGCTCTGCGGCTATCCGCCATTTAGCGGCGTGACTGAAAGCGACACAATAGGACTCATTTTGGAAGCAGACCTCGAGTTTGATGGTAGCTAACAACAACAGCAAACTCTAACTTACGTTTATGTCGATAGATGAAGAGTGGAAAGATATTAGTGACGGAGCCAAATCGCTGATTAAAAAAATGTTGACAAGAGATCCTCGTTCAAGAATATCGGCCTTAGAAGCGCTGAACGACCCCTGGATCACATCAAACGTTAATGATAAGCCATTAAACGAGGCAACTATCCGAAATTTGCATTCTTTCAGAGCGAACAGTCGGTTCCAGCAAGCTATTATGGCGTTTATTGCATCCGAAATCATGGGCCAAGCAGAAAAGAATGAACTTCTGGCAACGTTCCAGAAATTTGACAAGGACAAAAATGGCAGACTTTCTAAAGAGGAAGTGATGCAAGGATATAAGGAAGTTCTGGGTGGTAACTTAACCGAGCAAGAGATAGAACTAATGTTTGAGGAGATTGACTCAAACAACTCTGGAGAAATCGATTTCAATGGTAAATTATCTTATGAAGGATAGGGCTAATTAATTCTTGAAAAAATAGAATTTGTGGTCGCTGCAGCGACGGTTGAGAAGCTTCTCTCAGAGAAACACATCGAGCAAGCGTTTAAATTATTCGATGAGGTGAGTCGTATAAATGTCTTGTGTTTTTGATGTGAAATGTTGTAGGATGGTAATGGATATATAACAAGACAAGAGCTCGGAAAGGTTATGGGTGGTGTGACATTGGATGACAAGAGATGGAATAAAATTCTCGAGGAAGTCGATGAAGACGGAGATGGTCAGGTATGAAATATCTCTTAGTAGTGTGGATAACTGTGTGTGATTATTTTTCTAGATTTCAAAATCGGAATTTGTAAATTTGATGACGAGAGTGAAAGAAGGTCGCTCTGGTGCATGGAGCAAGACTTCTTTGGATGACGTGACTCTTCCTACGAAAACTCACTTGGAGAGTAGGATTCTTGTTTAATCGTAAAGTTTATGGAATAGAAAAATGCTCTTGTATAATATCTCAGATGCATTCTCCAGAGAGAGACACACATATATATGTAAACATTGCTGAAGTACATTTCGCTATATTTCTCTTTATAGTCCTTCACGCACTTTGATTAATCGCAGTTGATTCTTATATTAATATCCATGATTCAATCTCTTTTTGGAATTGAACTACGATTCTTACGCACTGTAGTTTGCTTAGCTTCTAACATTATTTATGCTTTCTATTGAGTTAAAAACAAAGATTGAAAAAATATCTTCAAAATCTGATGTTTTAATTGCTATTTTGTTGAATATGTTATCTTTGATTTTTCTCTAAGAAAAAGTTCTACATTCCATTAGTTCTGAGATAGATAAGCATATTTTGAAGTGTGAATGTGTGCAAAAACATTTGAAAATTGAAAGATATATCATATTTATGAAATGAACTCAAAACTGACTTGAGAACTCACACATAAAATTAAAGAGAGGTAGTTATGAGAAAATAATAGCTCTAGAAATTTAACTTATGACTAGCGAGCTTGATGAAGAAAGATAGTTAGGACAATGTGAAGAAGAACATGTTTATTAATAATAAAAGGTTATCCTGAGAAATTGAAGCTCCCCTATCACCTCGATCTCTTTGAATTTCGGCAGTTACTTGGGATGATATAAAAGAACAGCTTCATTCTAATATTCCATGATAGAATAGCGTCTCATGAATGATATTGTTGCGATGGACGACGTAGCTTTAGATAGATTTTGGATTTGTCTAGTCTATTATGAAATTTTTCATCAAATCCCATTATCCATTTGAATAAATCTGGGAAAAGATCACGAAATCGAGAGCGTGTGTTCCAGAAATTCAATATAATCTCTGTGGACTAATTTCTCTACAAAATTGGAAGATAAAAATTTAATTATTAGAACATAGAATACTAAACACCAACCTTAAAATTGCTTGTTCACTATTTTTCTCAATCACATTTCTAGACTTCATATTCGAAAGTTGACTTCAGACCTTTATAAAGTATTTTTCTTTTAATTTTCCAAAACTATGAGAGACCTTTTCAGAAAAATCTCCTTCGAAGGCGAACTGCAGCGGGTGGTCCGTCTTGCAAGAGGTCCTAAGGATTTGATGTTTTTAGCCTGGTAAGCTAGCAAGTCTACAGTAGACGTGAAGCATAACCCAATGTCTGAGGAATCTCCTCAATTACAGAAGTGGGTTATATAGGCCTCCTCTTTGCGCTGCCCTTTGTCTACGATGACTGAGAATTACTAGGCTGAAAAATATTATAATCCGAATGGGAGTTCTTTATGTTGCTAGGTACTTTATGTTGTTAGGTACCTCTGGAAAAGTTTATATATTGTAGTCATCGCGAATTTGTTTGTTTGAAGCACTGGATTATGTGATTTATAGCTCTTAAATGAAAATTTTATGGACTTCCGACAAATAATATTTCGTTAATGCTTTCTATAGTCATCATCGCTGTAAGTGATTTAGAATAGGAAATTTACCGATAAGATACCATTAATTTCCCAGAAAAAATTTCAAATATTCGATTTTATTAAATAATTTGTATAGATCATTCCACCTATATAGACAATATGCAAATTCTGTGATTAGAGACCTTTGACAATTATCTTTTCATCAAAATACCACTTAATGCCAAAGCTCACAGACACACACATGCAAATTAATCTATCACAATCGTGGCATTAGCATTCTGGAGTTTAATTACATTATTCTTCAGAGTTACCGCATTTGGTCCCTTATGCGACAATAAATTCACATCAATATGCAAATTTAAATGTAAAAACTGTCCTTGTAGCATATCCAATATCGTCTGGGTGAACTTGCACAAAGCATCCACACTTACTCGCGTTCTCATGCACGAAAACTCGATATTCGCAAGCTTTTTCATTCCTGATACTCCCATCGTGATCTGATCAAGACATTCAGAGTCAAACCCCTTGCAATTCTCTACATTCAACGCCAGCGAAATCAATTCACTTTTTGTCGCGATTATTTTCATCAAATTCTGCATGCCTTCCGAATCGCCTTCATTCGCATTCTTGAACGTCAACTCAATACTCTGCAGCTCTTCGAGTCCTTTTATCATGTTTGAAAGGTACGAGAGGTTATTATTATCAATTATCATTTCATTGTTGAAATGCAACGAGATATTCCTCAATGTCTTTTTCTCCTGTAAGGTTTCAAAAAGCGCGTTCAATACATCTGGATTCTCTAATCGGAAGGATATCTTCAATGAGGTTAGTTTAAGCATGTCTTTTAGATTTTTCACAAGTGTATCGAGTGCTTTGGAAGAGCTAATCTCATTGAATTCAAGGCATTCGAGGTTCGGGTTTGCTACCAACGATTTAATTAAAGAGAGCTCGAGTTCTTCCTGCGTCGAATCCATTTTTAGGTTTTCCTGCTGAAAAATAGAAAAGCTAGTGAGCGAAGATGCCGAGCGTAGTATTTCGACTAAACTCTGTGCAAATTCGTGACTATTAACACCTTTGAGTTCAAACAGGTTGATTTTTCCGTTGCCGAGAAGCTGTTTGGTGAACTTAGTTATGATCTCAGCATTAGATTCGACTTGAATGTTAGCCAGATTAAGAGTGATCTTTTCTGCCTCTGGAATTTCAATGCCTTTCTCTACGATTTCGTCGAAGAAACTTGGATCTTGTGGTTTTATGACCATGTGAGAGCAGGGAATATTATTCTCACTCTTTTTCTGCGCTGACTCCAGCTCTCGGATGCTTTCGATGATCAGAATGCTGCTGTTCTTCCTTAAAGGACTTTGGCTTTGATCTCGAAATAATTTCTTATAGGGACGGGGACTTTGGAGAGGCTCGCTGCTTTGTTTTTCTAATGGTAGGAGTGGTTGCATTTAAGAGAAGCACTTTTTTCTCTGTGGTTTTCTGGAAGAAGTCGAGACAATTGATATTCTAAATTAATCTCAAAGATATGTAGATGCTCGACAAACTAAGCAGTTTTATATAGATTAAGCACATCAATGAAAAATCCTTACCATCGCTAGTAACAATTGATCTTCACAACATGTGGAGTCGCCACGGGTTCATTCATATAAAGATCTGTCTAACAATACATAATGTGTATTATGTCAAAATGTAAGTGAGCAATATAATCTGCAGTTCTCCTTATGG
>ENA-UOUE01000970-UOUE01000970.1-compost-metagenome-genome-assembly--contig:-NODE-970-length-20668-cov-6.000680_pt1 | contig 20668 bp, 15 predicted proteins | sample MGYA00238146_ERZ747223 | MGnify/ENA primary metagenome ERZ747223 (study PRJEB28781, sample SAMN06268865) | compost metagenome | isolation source: single cell | place: USA: California, Emeryville, Joint...
TTGGGCTTAATGCATTTGATTGTCGAATCTCGATAAAATCTTCGTACTTTGATTCAATTTTTGGCGGTTTTATGCTGAAGCGCAATCCTTTGAGAAATTCATTGAAGGGTTTTTTCTTGTTAATATTAGAATCAAATAGCTTATTGATAGATTCCATTTGTAATGAGTTTTCTGCTTGCTTACCATTGTATTTTTTAATAAATGATTTCAGGTTGGAGAACTGTTTTGTGATTTTCTCACCGCCCACAACAGTCATTGTGTCAACAGTTGACTCTACGTGCTGGCTGAAGATGATACTGGCCCAATCACAGAGATGGAACTCTGAACTTCCGGTAATTTGGCAAATATTGCTTGTTTTTAATTCAAAGTCGGAGAATCCAAGCTTATTTAGCATAAAATCAAGGTCTCTTGCGACGTTGAGAAGCAACTGACTGGGATCAGGCACTGGATGCAACATTGACAATGGTTCTGTATGTTTCATAACAAGATACATCTTTCTGTCAATCCAATGCGAGTCTTCGATGATAATAACGTCTTTATTGGCTTGGGAATAATAGAATGCCTCTTGGAGAAAAAGAGTGGTGATGGTATCCATATCCTCATTTGGAGAATTGGTGTCTAGGATTTTAATTGTGAATGGCTGTCCATCTTTAGATGCGCGATAAATCTTCAGAGCTTCTATCTTTTGCCCCTCCTCTGCGTGGTCTACTTCTTTAAAGTCGGTATATCCTTTATTTCTGAGCTTCTCAGGTATTGCGGAAGTGTTTTTTTGACATAAAGAGGAGAGCATTTGGGTTGAGCTTTTGATTTTGTAATTTAAAACAATAAACTCTATTGAAAAGAGTCTCATTGATAAATAAGCAAGAAAGTTAAAGACTAGAAAAGTTAGAAGTGCAATAACAAGCGCTGAACCGAACGCTTGGAGTCTAAAGAGTCTGAGAATGGCTAAATTTAATCAATCTTTGCTTATTGTGAAGGTTTCGTACTAATTACCCTAAAAATCTAAAGTTCTTAACGGTTGATCTGGATAACAAAATACTTGCGAAGATAGAAGTTGAATTTCAGCAGGATCAGATAGCTCTTTTTTTGGGCATTTTCAAGATGTCTCTTGTGTAATTTGAGTAGGTTATAGTCCATTTCAGAGGATATATTGATAGAACTATCTAATATTTTAGGAAAGGCTCGCGTATCTCCCTTTCTCGAGAGTTTCTTAATTGATTTTCTTTACAAGCAACCATTTTGTCAGAAGATATTGTTCGTTGATCTGACCAACTCGCTCTTTAATTTAATACTAATCCAATATGTTTTTGTTCGGTAGCAGAGTTGACTCGTCATCCAGCGACCGAAATTATCATTGACCTCAACGCTCCTCCAAAGTACATGTCATCACCCTTTTTCAGAATATTCATTCTCACTCATTTGATTGCTCTCGCTTTGTCATCATCAACAAAAGCTATCTTTCTCTCTCTCTTAAATGCCCGAAGTCCCTCTCTCTCTTCATCGCAGCAATTAGCACAGAACTGCTTTGATTTCTACCTCTTTCTTCACAACAACTGAATCTTATGTATTTAAACAAAGTAACTATATAAATCTCATCAAATACTCAAGTCTAACTATAAGGATATCGTAAATGGATACCTACCTTTTTTATACTAGCACCAAGACCATTAAAACAAATTTCACATCAACAATTCCAGATGGCAACGTGGTTCCACTCGACAACTACCACATTTGGGTTCTTTATTCAAATGGGCAGTGGATCCTCTACGATCTTATCAATAACAAATGGATCAACTCTGGCATCCTCACCAAACCTACTCAACAACAATACCTGATCAAATCTCCTAAGGCCCTCGACGCTAACAGAATCCTCTACATAAACTGCACAACGCTAAAACTCGAATGCTTGAATCCTTACACCGGAAGACTCGATTCCGCCTGGAATGGCGACGTTCCAAGTCTCGAACTTCTCCCAAGCACTAACCGAGGAGATAAAGTTCAGATCCACGACGCTCTATTCGACACAAAACTCGAGGTTTTGAAGGACTCGAAGACTGTCGGAGTTATCGAGATTAAAGAGCCTTCAGAATATCTCCTCAGCGTCTTTCAGGAGGACAAAACACGTGTTCTTCAAATCTCCCACAACTCCGAGGGGAAGAAAATGGAGTTCAGCAAAGGAAACGAAACAGATACGTTTTTGCTCTGGGAATCATATCAAGGTGTCGAGTTTAAGTTCCTTTTATTCAATATTGACCAGAGGGATAAAGGATTCCAAAAAATCACAGCGGCGGGAGGCCTAGATGCTACGATTTTGGACTCATTTCCATGGAATTCCAATAGCGTTGTGTTTTTCGGCAATCCCGACGATTCCGGGATTCCTCAAAAATTCCTTTATAATTTCCAGACAAACGAGCTTAGCACTGAGGCTATTTCCGATACTACAGTGGAGAGGGCGGGAATACTTACTCGAGTCATGTGTGTAGACCCTAAAAAGCAGCAATTACTATTTTCGGAGGTTTTTGATACTCCAAGCATGGTTTTGTACAATTTAAAAAGCAAAAAAGCGAATTTTTCAAAGAAGTTAGAGCGAAATGAGAGTTCAGTGGCCGTTGATCCGACTGGTAGATATTTTATCTCATATAAAGGGGTCCGGTGTGGTGAAGCATTCTCAGAGAGCGATGGAGAAACGGTATTGCAGGTGAATAATTTCACGAATAAGAGGATGACGGTGCTGCATCTGATGAAAAACGCGAAATTGAAGAATGGACAGTCTTATATGGAATATTATGGCGATACTTATGTTGTCAAGCATGTTGCTGATATGCTTGGCTAAATGTCGACCATTCCTCTTCACCGCGATAAATGCAATGATAGTTTTCATAAGAGAAATTTAAGAAAATTAGAAACCAATACTCATTTTTCAAGTAAAAGACTTCTTCGTTGATTCGAATTCATTTAATAACGAAAGAAATTTGTGATTTCTGATCTCAAGGCAGGTCTAATTCAAGTCTGCGAGGCGAAGCTTGGTTATTTAGAGGGTCTCATTTAGTTATCAAAGGAAATATTCTTCCGAATTTGTTAGAATAAGTAGCAGCATTAGGAAGTATTGATAGTTTTCTAATGTGGTAAAAGTGGTTTGACACGATACTAAGGAATAATTAAATTCGGGAAGATATATTTTATTTAAGTCCGGCTCGTAAAATACTTAAAATTTCGGATCTTGGAACTCAAAGCACCCCTCATAAAAAACAATGAGTCATCAGAACTCATTGTAGAATTCGGCAATAAGAGAATAGTATCAGACAATCCCTCGCTGATTCAGCAAATTCTTTCGTATTTATTGTAGCCTGATGAGACCAAGAAAAAAAAAGCTCCACGGATAAGCCAAATGGTTTCTTTTTATGAAGCTGTAATGTAAAACAAATGTATCATTTGAAAATCACAAAGCGAATCTTCTCCTTAGCAAGGATAACGAACAAAACAAACAATCAAAATTTGAAGATGGACGAATGACGAAGGCGTATTTCGATCGCTTGCTTATGATAGAGTGGAGCTGTCTCACCATGTCCATCGCTTCGGTTGGACTTTCAGTTATTGAGGTAAAGCAGCAATTTTTGATCACGTTCTAAGGAATACACAGTATGACCTCGAGTTCCACGAGATTCACACGTACTGGGCGCAAGCCCTCCTTCATCTCATCTTAGCTTTCAGTATACTGCACGGTAATTGCTCTAAATGAGTGATTAGGCGTTAATCTGTTCGTGTATTAGCTATATTAACAGTCGTACGCTCCCATGCCAACCTTCAGTTCAAGAAGACCCGCGGACTTGTGGGTGTCAATGAGACTATTTTTACCACAAGAGAATATATTCCGTTAACTGCAGAGTTACTTACTATCATGATTATTCCTTATCCTTGGTTCCAAGGTATTGATCGATCTGATCTCATTATTTATTTCTACTCTTACCTTATTAAGGTGTGAGAATCAATACCTATACCTTATATGGAGAGTATCCTATCTATTACCATGTCAACGATATTTTCCAACTGATTCTACCTTTGAGAATTATCGTGTGGCTCCGCGTGTTTTTACACAGCACAGTTTGGAACGATAATCGCGCTCAACGAATCTGGTACATTCATTTCTTAGAAAGCGCTATGTCTAATCCAAAAATATATTGCATAGTGGGCTGCATGCTGTAGAGCCCGGATTTCTTTTCACTCTTAGATCAATAATGGCGACAGCTCCCTCTCTCTTCGTTTTGATCACATACTTTTTAAGCATTCCTTATTTCGCATATGCACTGGAGATTGCAGAGCGACCAACAGAACGCCTTGGAATAGCTATGGTTTTTAATTTTTTAAACTCCATGTGGACGATTACAGAAACCATGTCTACGGGTATATGATTAATCATCTTTTCCCCTAAGGACTAACAACTTGCAATTGTCGATTTAGTTGGTTTTGGAGATTACTACCCGTACACCTTCGCAGGTAGAGCGGTTATTTTTTTCGTTTCTATTTGGGGTATGACGCTCATATCTCTTATGGTCGTCACGCTGAGAAGTATCTTAAAAATGAACCCTTTTGAGCAGAGAGTAATGGCTGCTTTTAACGGACGAACTAATATTCTTTGGCAAAGACATTTACTGTTATGAGCAGACTAATGATCAAAGAAGAAATGAGGCAAACAGCAGCTTTCGTCATCACGAATCTAGTGAGAGGGTTTCTTATCGAGAAGAGGACTGGCACGTTCCCTCATCAAAATTTCCAAAATTTGAAAGAATACCTCAAGAAGTTTAGGAACAGAGCTGTTATGTATCTCCGCGATTGCTGTTAATTTTTTAACGCAGAATGTGATAGGTACCACCGAGAGCTAGATAACGTAGATAGTCACGAGGAACTCAGCAGACAATTTCAGATGCTCAGAGACCAAATGAAGACCGTGATGAAACAGAACAGAGTGATTATGGAGACAAACAAAATAATGCTTGATCCCTCCAGCTTCGTAATGAGAGAGTCTGAAGATAGCCGTCAGAGCCGCCAGAGCCATTCGAGCAGGCCAAAATCTATACTTAGAAAAAGCTGTTTGTAGTTATTGATAAAACTTTTTTTTTGAAATGCCAATGATATTATATTTGCTTTTGGCTTCAGTTATGCTAATTTACTCAATAAATGAATGCTAGCTTTGGTTAATTTATCTTAAAGAGCAAAGTTTAGTGAATTCTTTGTTCATAGGCGTTTCTTCTCTGGAAATTGCTAGGAGTCAGGCTTTTAATTTAATGCGAAGTGAACAACAGCAGCTTTCTTACCTACTTCTAAGCACGGTGGTTATTGGTCATTTTAAAGAGAGCAGCACGGTATAATTTAGTCGTGTGAGGTTACTACAAGTCTATTTTTTATGAGTATTTAGCTGCTCATTGGTTTTCAGATTTTCTGTTCTGTAATAATGTGATTCTTTTTACTCTATAGAGAATGGAATGGTGCTCTTACAAATCAAGTAGGCTCATAGAACTAAATCAACGAATACCTTTAATCGGACAAATAATAATTATGCACCAGTGAACTTCTTTTTGACGACAACTACATCTCCATCCTTTAATCCAACTTCCCCAACGGTAGCATTATCATTCATAGCTTCGGCCATGTTCTCTTTATAAAGCTCTAATTTCACATTAGCGTTCAAATTCTGGCTTCCTCTGAACACATCAGCAATATCTCTAATAGTGCAGTCAGTAGGCACTGCGATAGAAATTTTATCCTGGTTCGACTGGAGAGTTATTGTTATTTTAGCCTCCTCCACCACAGACGTTTGCACTATGTTACATGTGTAAGGATTAGTAAAATATCATAAAAGTACTTATATTTGGCTGTGGGCGACCTTGAGGGAGACTCTTAGACTTGATGTAGCCCAAGAGCTTGTAACCACCACCTTTCAAACCGAGCTCATCAAGGGTTTTGTTGTTATCTAAATATTCTCCGACTTTTGCGTCTACTTTCATGAAATAGCAGGTCATGTCTGATCCACATTCAAACTTCTCTTCCAAACTTTCTGCGATATCTGCCAGGGTGGTGTCTTCTGGATCAACCTTCATTTTGACTGGAAGGTCTCCTTTCTCTGGGAATATGACGGTGACGGTGGTCATGGTATGTTTATTTTCAGAATTAAATGTAAAGAATTACAATTCAAGATCAAGTTACCAATTTATCAAAAGACAGTAGATGCACCTAGACCAATGTAAAAAATCAAAATTCATTTCATAATTTGTTTCAGAAAATCCCAAAGCAGCTTTTGTGCCTAGAGCTGAGAGCCATAGGGTTCTTGCGGAATTAATTTCAAGTTGATTTCTCTCATATGTGACATCTTCTTCATTAAATTAAAGGTTTTTTCAAAATTTGCAAATACGGCTTTTAGTATCGCTACAAGCTATTCTTACATCATTTTAGCTTGGTTTGAAATGAGTTTGGATCCTAACCCAATAAACATTGCTCCACAATACACTTTGAAAGCATCGTTTTAATATTCAAATTTCTCTTAACATTAATCATTAATAGAAGGAAAACTTTTTGTCTTTCCAATTCAAAGCTAAATTAGAAAATATTGGTTGTTAGGAGACTAATATCGCTAATTTTCTCATGCTGATAACTTCCATGAATTTATCTGAGAAAACGTCCTTTCACAAATTGAAAAAGATATCATCGGTCCTACACAGCTAACTAGTCCATTACTGATGGTCCTGATCTTGCTACTATAAAGCATCAATCGTGGAATTAAATTGGATTATGAAAAGGTTTCAAAAGCTAGGAATTTCAAATTATTTTGAGACTACACAGTAAATTTAATGTAATCAATTAGGATCTGATAATTAGAATCTACCGGAATGAAAGGAAACAGCAAATTCGATCATGATAGTGTAGATATTTGTTGTGTGCTATATAATGCGAGAGCGAATTCCACATCAGAAATATAAATCTCCTTTGCTTTTTCAGCTGTGATTTATTAATTATTGCGCTTACATTCTTGACAGCATAAGCAATTCATTTATTTGTGTCGGCATTTGCTGGCGATTGAGTGATTCAATTGTTTGCATCGACAATAAATCATAAAATAATACAGAGACACTTTTAATCGTATTCTTAGTTATGAACCGGTAGATACTCACTTAATAGAAACGGTATCGTCATTACGTAATGCATCTCGCACGAGCGCGTCTGTATCCAGGTTATCTGCTCCTAGATAAAGCTCTATTTTCAAATTTGCATTCAAATTATGAGTCATTCTGACGACATCTACAATTTCAGCCACCTTACTCTCAATCGGCACAGCGATCGTCATATTATTGAGCTTATACACAAGAGATATTCGTATTCTCTCACCAACTTCGGATTCGTTATCTAGGGTTTTTTGTTAACATCTATCAAGAAATAACAAAAAATTACTTTGATCTGAAGGCGAAGGGGATTTCTTAGGCCGGATGAAACACAGAAGCTTGTACCCATCCATTTTTTGCACATCTAGTTCGCTAAGTGTCTTGCTGTTATCTAAAAATTCTCCGGGTTTAGAGTCTAATTTCAAGAAATAGCACGCCTTGTCAAGTCCAGTTTGAAATTTTGTTCCATCGCTTCCGCTATATCTGCCAGCACAGTGTCGCCTGCGTCTTCAAATGCGCAATTTGACCAGAAGGTTCTCTTTCTCTTTAAATATGATGTTGACATCATCTTCCACTGTTACCATTTTGTTGTTTTTATTCTCAAATTAAATTGCAGAGTTTTAGTTCCAACTTATGAGAGAAAGTTTCTCAATTATCAGGGCCTAGAGTTTTGAAAATCGTCATATAAAATCCGTTTTCCTTTCTTCTTGATATCTCGGCTCTGCTTTTGGACTTCGAGTGAGCACCAGACAGGCTTTATTATTCATAGAAAGTCAAAACCAATACCAATTGATACCGTAAACTTTCGTACTCCTTCCTTATTTATCGACAATAAAGATCAATCTTTTAGCATAGTCTACTAATCTATCAGAATTGCTCAATAAAAAACAGAAGAACAATAGGACCGATGGCAGAAAACCTAATCTGCCTGAATAATCTAAATTCATACCGGTATTCCAACAAATTCTTTGATTCGAAAGAGCTTCACGATGCCAACAAGCATAACAAACTGAGAATATACCGATGATGAAATAGAAGATTATTAAAATAAAAAAAATAAACAAATGAAATCGTTTTTGATTCTCCCTCTCATTGAAGCGAATAAAAAGCCATTTGTAACAAAATCGATACTCTGGAAAAGCGGATAATAACATGACTAAACAATTAGCACTGAATTGTAATGTAGTTAGTTTTGGCTCTATCAAGAAAAATTTCTGTGACGACTAGCAGCTATTTCTCAGCGGGGTGCTTCAATTGAAGAACTAGGCTTGCTATGTACGTACATCAGAAAATCAGCAAAGGGCTCAGGCACAACTCTGAAGCTTCAATTTTCTGTACTGTAATCTCTGCAATTAAGAAAACCTCAATCAAGACAGTCTTTTTCATGCAAGAAAGGGCTATTTTTCTTAAGAGGTTATATCCCAACACAGGAGCTTTGCTATATCAGGCCATAATTTTGAGTTCTCAAAACATTTGTGAATGGACGCCTTAATCAAGGAGATTAAAAGAGCCTTAAATTCCTGATAAATTTTTCATTTTTTAGTCGATTACTCTCAGATAACCTTCTTCAATAAAGAAAAAATTGATTAAGCTGAGAGATAATTAAGGGTGAAACTTCTTGTATGTACCCAGCAACAACTCATAGAGTAAATCTGGTAATCACCAACAATTTCAAATCTTACTAATTTAGGCGCCAACATAGATAACTTTGACATTTATTTCACCTTTATCTCGTATTCCTGCCTCTCTCAGAGTGTCAGTTTGGCGAAGAGGTACTACTGATGGTGGAAGATAAAATTCCAGCTTGTATTGCGGCATAATATTCAACATTTGTTTGCAAGTGCTGATGAGATCCTCTAATATGCAATTAGGTGACAACTTCAACTCCACAAGTTTTTCATTCCATTTAAAAGTTACTTGTATGGCGGGTTCACCATCTCGTACGAACAGTTGTTGCTCTATTATGGTTATTCAGAGGCGATTTAAAGGAAGAAAAGTACTTTTGACTGGCTTCTCAAGAAGTCCCTTAGGCTTGATGTAACCCAACAGCTTGTAACCACCACTTTTTTGCACACCATGTTCTTCAAGAGTCTTGTTGTTATCTAAATATTCACCTGGTTTTGAGGTTAAATTCTGGAAATAGCAGGCTAAGTCAGATCCAGTTTTGAATTTCTCTTCAAACACTTCTGCTATATCTGACAGTACAGTGTTCCCTCCTTCTTCAAGGTCCAATCTGACTACAAGATCTTCTTTTTCTGGAAATATGACATTTATTTCGGTATTCATTGTTACGTTTATTCTCAAATTAAAAAGCAAAATTGAGGTTCGAGTTCATGAGAGAAATTTTATCAAGTATTAGTGATGGGCCTAGAATTCTGGAAAATCAAAAGGTAAATTTATTTTTCGTTCTCTTTTAAACGGCTTTAGAACGGAATGAGCCCTCTTCAGAGACTTTCAGATAGAATCTAAGGACTAAAGTCACGTGGCTAATGTTAATGACTCTTTCATATACAACATTGTCATCAATTTCAAAAGAAACTCGCCCCATTTTCTATGTTGCTTTCACATATGCTCCACAGGAATGATGATTTACTTTATTGGTTATGAAGGCTTTCGAAGGGAGGAGTTATGACACCAATATCGAGGTTCATTTCCATGATAATAAGAGCAATTATTTCAGAGAATTTAGAACAGTAACTCAAACAAAGATATACTCCTTATTGCATAATTTTCAACCCAAAAAGGGAAAGAATTGGATTGTTCGTGCACGAAGAAAACCTCAGTTTCCGTTGTACCTTAAGAATTTTCATAAAACCATCGTCAACATAGTAATTTTTCATTGAGAGCAAATTTTTCCGAGCGCATATGTTCAATTTTCAATGAATAAATTTTCATCTCCATGAAATCGAGCCTAAAGAACATACCTTGATTAAAAACTATGATAGTAGAACTAATAAGCGAACAACCAAGAATACTGAATTTCTCCCAAAGATCAGAAGCATCATATCATCCCCCTGTCTTATATTGATAGAAGAATCGAAATCTCTCAGATAGAGCCTGGGTGACCGATTTGGAATTGGAAGAAATCTTAAACCTCGAAAATTTTTTCTTAGTCTCAGAATATATTTTTCAAGTGGTCAGATTTGCTATTTTTCAATTTACAATAGAAAATCATCAAATATTGGCAACAAAGTTAACGTTTTATTAGAAATGTAAATCAGGCTAGTCTTCCTATCTCTCATTCAGACTTAGGTGGTTCCTCATCCTTCTTAAGCCAACTGATCATTTTCTTTGCTGCATACCCTCTAGCCCAAATCGAAATCGGAGAAAACATCTTGGTTAGCTCCAATGCAATCACATGGGACAGAGCGCCGGGAACATACGTCTCATGTCCTAGAGAATTCAACACATCTCTTGTGCATTCATCAGGATCAGCTGCCATCGTCTCAAGGGTGGCAACCTTGGACAGATGCTTTGGATCAAGTTGCTCCTTCTGTCTGTTTCCGATATTCGTTCGAGTAAACCCAGCCACATGGAGCAAAACATCGATTTTGCCCGAGTTTTCTGGCTGAAGACTCTTCGTAAAGTGATTTATATAAGATTTCGTCCCGGAGTACACCTGCATATAAGGGAACGGTACCTCGCCGTTTTCTGATCCAACGTTGATAATCGCTGACTTTCCCTCTCGTTTTAAGAATCTGCGCTCAAAAGCGTGGCTTAAGAATGTCACGGGAAAGACATTTGTAACTAAAAGGTCATTAATCTCCTTTGGCTCAAGATCGACAAAAGATTGGACCGCTGAGATACCCACGTTGTTAACAAGGATACTCACGTCAAGGTCTTTAGTTTCCTCGTCGATTTGTTGCAAAGAAGTATAATCGACAGAATTAAGAAAATCGTATTTGACCGTTTGGACGAGCACTCCATATTCGCACTCCATTTCTGCCTTCATGCAGTCGAGTTTTTCTTGGTTGCGTCCAACCAAAACGATGTTTAAGCCTCTTTTCGCTAGGGCTCGAGCATACGATTTTCCGATGCCTTCAGTCGCGCCAGTCACGAGAGCGTAACTTCCTTCGCCATATCGATCTTTCAGGTCGTAAGGCTTGCGGTAGTTTCTTGCGTAAATCTCGTGCCCGATCTGATACAAGTAAGTTGAGACTTGGAAGGCACCGACCGCGAAGATACACCGCTTGAGAGCTTTCATGTAATGTGATCAATTATTATCTGAAATCAGATATCTGAGTTCGAATCTTATGAACCGAGCATAAATTTTAAAAATCTAATTTGATGATAGAGAATCTGTCTCTCTTTTTCGATGGAAAGTACGAAGATTCAGTGCATTCATATGGAAAAAAGAATGCAATCTGAGAGTTAAAGAAAGGTATTTCAATAATATGCAATGAATTATTGATTTTTCTAATTATGCAGTTAAAATATTCTCAATGACCACAATAGATTTCATGCGTGTTAGCCGTAAGTGGTGATTACTAGTGTCGTAGTGAATAATAATAGTAGTCATTGAGAGTTATAAATCACCAATGGCGTTTAGAGAACGTAGTAAATGCATATTAAGATTTTCAGCTAATTATTAATTTCCGTAGAGGTTGGTGTTCAGGAAACAAACTGAATTGAAGTACCCTAACAAAACGAATAAATAGGTCGATAAACGATGGTATTTGTTACCTGTAGACGATTTCTCTGTGCAGTAGATTGTCTTACAGGACGAAAAATCTGTCAAGACAAGTTTATCTGAAACAGATGCCAAAACTTCACCGCATGGACTCCACCTGACGGAATTTACGGTATCTAATGCATTAGCAATTAGAAGGCAAACAAAACCAAATAGTTCACATTCATGTAGGTCAACCAGGTTTCTCGCAGGTTTCATCGTGCGGATATCGTGGACCTTGACGGTTTTATCTTCTGAGCAAGAAGCAATAAGGTTCCCGTTTGGATGCCAATCAATCCAACGCATCGCTGAAATCAGTCGATCTTAAAAACAGGAATAAAAGCTTCACAGGTACCTTTCTGATGTGGGGCCGAAACAGCCATAGTTGATTGCTTTTCAACATCAACCATTTCGAGTTTGACGAAATCATAGGCAAGAGAGATCAACGGGAATACAGGATTCCATCTGAGTTTATTCTTTGTATACCCTTTAGCAAATTTAGCTATGCTTGGGAAATAATTTGTTACAGACAGAGCCTCTTTTGCCTAGTTTTAAGTGGAATAGAAATTTATTCGTGTTTATTTCAGAAAGCAGAAGCACGCCGTCCCAGTCTACCGTTGCTATCAAGTCACCTTCAGGATTGAAATCTAATGAAGTAATGCTGTCTACAAATAAAGATAAGCGCCTCAAGTCATGGTTTGTGGGAGACTACTTCGATGCGCTGGAGGCCAAATCGCTTTTTTGATTATCTGCAGAGAGTCCAGGTCGATTAAATGGTAAGCGATGGAGTCAGAGACGGTAAAAAGCGCCACTCGATTGGTTTTTTCGTTCCGAGCGATATCCAGCAAATCTAAGAAATTCGTATAAAAGCCTCGTGATCAAAAGCACTTTTTCAAGTAGATACCTCCCTGAGTCTCTCCAAAGCAAAAGACGTTCTTCATATTTTTGGAGAGATCGAAAATATCGAAATTCGAGGTAAAATAGCCGTCAATGGAGGTAATAATGTATGGAGTGCCAGTAAGCTGCTCTGCTAAAGCGTATCCGTAGCCTAATAAACAAAAAACTACCGTTAATAGACGTCATATGAAGTTTGTCCACTGCCAATTGCCATATGCGTTCCAGGGACCGTGTTAGAGTCCAAAGTTAAATTAATTCCGTGCTTGTAAATCTTACAATCACTGCTGCTTGTGATCAAAACGAACTCTGGTTTGTCTTTGTTCATCAAAGGATGATCTTCCGCGGATTGAAAAAAATTTAAAAAATCTTACTACTCAAATACTGTTCCAAAGAAATGTTCGAAAAAATTTTTGGAATAAGAGAGCAAATCAAATATCATTTGCTGATATGGCCTCGACTTATGCACAATCATCGATAGACTGGATATCATATTGCATGAACGCAATGCTCAGTATCGTGAGATTGCTTGGTGAAGGAGTGAGACTTTATTGCGAGAAGTGTATCTATTCTTACATTGCTAAAAAAGTTTTTTCTTGTTATGGTTAATTATGAATACACTGGTAAGAAGAGGCTGTGTTGGATATAAAATCTGAATGAGAGCAATCCTTCTGGAAAAGATGACTTAGAAATTCCCAAAGAAATAATGTGATATCAAAAATCAAGGTATAATATCGGAGATAGCGTTGAGAGAATGAAAAAAGCCTTGTGGACAAATAATTCCTTATAAATAGCACAGTCTTCTATCAAAGCAGAATGCGAATGAAGGCAAGAGTTAGTTAGTTCATCAAAATGAAAGATAGTCGGTCTACTGGACTGAGTCAGCTTGATTATTCTACAAAAAGGAACTTTGAAATTTAACATTGTTTGTTTATGAAGTTTACTTCACATTGGAAATACAACAAAAAAAAAGAGATCTAAATCAACAATAAAAAGTTTTGAAGTTGTAGTTGACTGTTGTTATCAAAGTATATAAAAAAACATAAATTCATACCACGAAAAAAAATTCGGTGCACTTAACATTTACTTTAGACATAGCATTAATTTTATTTACTACCCATGACTGGAAAATATGAACAAGAGTAGGCCTTCACTAACGAATTAAAGCATTATAGGCATTACGATTGGATCCCAGTTTCCTGGAACCCATTTTAACACTTATAAGCGGAAATTAATTACTTTATTTCTTTCAATAACTTCGCAATCTCATGCTTCTGAAGTGTTGTGCCATTATACCACGCGCTCTTTTTAATCTCTGGAATTGTAAGTCTCTTGGATGGATTCGGATCAAACATCTTCGTCATCAGCGTCTTAAAGTCTTTATTCGGCATCCTCGTCACTCCTTTCGACCTGGCGATCTCTTCGTGCTTCGTCCAAAACACCTGCGCCTTTCCTCTGTATATGAGACTATACAATCCATCTTCCGGCGTGGCTTTCATGAACGGCATATGTCCTACAACCATCGCAAAGACTACAATTGCAGTCGCAAACAGATCAGCCGCTGGCCCTTCATAGGGCAGATTGAGGTGTTCTTCGGGTGGGAAATACTTGGATGTTCCTATAGGAGTTCTGAAGCTCCTCGAGGCGGAAAACTTGCTGGCGCAGCCAAAGTCCGAGAGCTTAATGCAGTAATCGGCATCAAGCATGATATTCTCAGGCTTTATATCTCGATGAGTGATGAAGTTTTTATGTAGGTACTCTAACACAGAGATCAATTGATGGAAGTAGGTCCTAGCGAGTCGCTCAGGAAAAACGCCGATTTTTTGGATGAGGAGGAGAATGTCGCCTCCTTTGGCATAGTCGATGACGAAGGAAGTTACCAGGTTGTTTCGTCCTTCTTGATCATAGTGTGTGGCGTTGTCATAGTATTCTTGGAATTTCAATACGTGCTCGTGTCGAAGCATCATTTGGATGTACATTTCGTTCTTGACGGCCGGAAGCGAGCGAGGATCTAATTTTTTGAAGACTTTTACTGCGGCGTATCGTTCGGTCTCAGGGTCAAAGCCGAGGTAAACCGTCGAAGTGGCTCCTGTGCCGAGTATTTTAAGCAAGGTCCATTTTCCGAACTGAACCGGCTTGAAGTCGTTTTTGCACTGGGAAGAAGTACTCATGAGATTGATAAATGATTACTATAGGCGCTTGCGCGTAGAAAAATTTATAAAAGAACAATAACTGATCTTCAGTGCGCTGTGCGCAGGAGAATAGTCTGGTTTATTGAGATTGCGTTTACTGATGCAAGCTTGGAACGAGGTACTGTATGAATGAATCAACCACGCCTACTATCGAATTTTATTTTCTGATATTCAGTGAAATAGATATTTTAAAAGAATATTCTGCTCAGATTGAAAATTTGAAAATTCGAAATTAAAAATTTTACCGGAAGAACTTCAGGCTCTTAGAGGAATTACTGTGAAAAACTGGTTCATATGAAGCTATCAATCCGAGTGTGAGTAGTATTGTGATATCGAGCCTTAACATTTGGTATCTCATCCTTAAGATATGTATACAAGCGAGTTAGATTGAATGGAGTCTTTCTAATCGAAGAGTTCGAATTTAATATCTAGAGAGGCTGTCTTTCCATTTCAGAGAGAATAAATTTTTTTGTAAGTAAGGAATGTACGAAAGACTATCCAAAGGTCCGTTATAAAAACGTTTATTGTTCCAATTCTGATGGAAATTGCACATGGATCAATTTCGAACAGCTCTTAAGATTCTCTCGCTCAGTAAGTGGTTCTCAAAGGAACCTTGAATTCTTGTTGATATGCTGATAGTTTTCTTCTGATAGTCTGAATTAAGAAGCAGTATTTATAAACGGTCACGTAACCACAGATCGATTTTTCTGGATCCGCTATATCAGTATGTTAGAGAGAGAGGAGTTCATCGACGAACTCGTGTGCACCGAAAACCAATTCTCCTTGAAATACAAGAAAACCTAACAAACCAAGATAATAGCAATTAAGCAAGTGAATCATTATCTGATGAATTCAAATGTTTAAGTTAATTTTCTATAATTAGCGAAATTCGATGTTTTGGTAATAACTTTCATGAAAAGTAAAAGAATTTTCATGAGATTAGCGAAAAGGAGGCCTAACTGAGGTGAACTCGAAGGAAAGAGGGCTGCTTCAGGTAATGGCTTAGGATCGGTTCTTCGCTCCAACGAAATTAAAATTCATTTTTATAAATTAACTCACCAGCAGTGATTTGGTACATGCTATTTGTAGAGCCGAGTTAATTCCTCTTATATAAACGCATATTCAAAAAAGCCCCATGGAAAGTGAAAATTTCAATTTAGCCCTCGAAGGAGCTCACACAAGACCACTACACAAGAGACGTTCATCTCTAGATCACGTGACAGCCGAAGATATCATTCAAGAGACGCCTATCGAGGAGAGCAAAAGTAACACTGAGCAGCAGAACAGCTCATTCGCGAGAAGAAGAGCCCATAGGATGACCTGGCCCATAGCAAAACTCACCATACGAACGGAACCAAGGTGGAAGAAGGGAATTGCGCTGACTCATGACCTCTTCAACGGTCTGAGGTCAGACAGAAAAGCGAAAAGTCTCATTTCCACTCCAAATGTGATTAAATCTGCGAGTAAGCTATTGGACAGCGACTCAAAGGAGCTCTCTGACAAACCGAAGCTCATGAGGGATAGAAAATTTAAAAGAAAAGCCACCGGAAGCTTGATCTATGAGAGTCTCAGCAGGCCGATATTTGAAAAAATGAGCTCGGAAAGTTGGGTGACGGACTATCTAAAATCATCTGTTAAGGTAATCACACCTCACGAGTTGAAGCGACCATATGATAGTGACCACTCTACGGTTGCTAGTCTGAAATCGCTTGATCAAGGCCCAGAATCGACCGTTCAATCTTTGAATGATTTGGCTCTGGATGGCGAGCAGCTGAGTGCTCTGAGTAAAACCAGCAGCTTAAAAGTAAGGAGGTCGATTTTAAAAGTGCCGAAGAGCAAGGAAGAGCTGAGTCCTCTTCTTGCTGGTCTGTCAGTCTCAGAGGGGGTTCACGATACGAAGAAAGTCAAATTTATGTGGAATTTATGATGTTGGATGCCTTTTTCCCCCCCCTTATCTAAGCGCATGAAATCCCAGATAAGAATATTTATTTTGAAAGTGATATAAAAATTGTTAACAAATTCTATTTTTTTTCTTTTATTCATATAAGCAATCAACGATGTTATATGGAGGCCATTGCAGGTCGTTTTAAAAATTCATAATTTTATTTGATTTAAATTTCTCGTAGGTGTTTTGTTTTTCTATGTTTATGTCTCAGTTATCGAGTAACAATTTAAAGATCTAATCAAGTTGGTATTTTTGGATCTTTTTATAGATTATTCTTTAGTTTATGTGAGATGTTTATTCATGAATTATTTCATGGAGTGAATACAATATTAATATCATCATTGAAAGGCTTTACCTTTTCTAATCTCCTAATCTGTGGAGAAGGAACAAGGAAATTCTCTTCAAATTCAGTAAGAAGAGAGGTCGGTCCATTTAGAGGCTTCTTATGACCACTCAAAAAGTATAAGTTAGAATATAAATTTCCGCGAAATGCGATCAGCTCTCGAAAAATTTGAAATCTCTTTAATAATTCACACTGCAGATCAAAAAGTAGCTCCTCATTTTAGACATAGCATGAAGTCTTTGAATCGTAATTTCTGAACAAGAATAAACTCAAGTATCACCATTTACTTACTATTTACATTTATAATCTGCATTCATACTAATTATCTTAATGTTATACTTTTCAATTATGGATTACTAAAAAATCCTCTCAGAAATGAATTAGAGCAACTCAGGCACATAGACCCTAGCTCCTCTCAAACAATATCGTTTGTCTCTTCCCAAACTCTTCAAGATAATTCTGCACAAGCGAGTCCGTGTTTTTATTTTCACGTTGTCCTTCAGCAATGATCCTCACAAATTTGTAAACGAGTAAAGATATCAATTCCAGAGTCTCTTCAACTTCCGAAAAATACGTTATCTGCTTGGTAAACAAAAGCATTGGTCCACCAAACAACGCATTATCCATAAACGAAACATGATCGGTTCTGCCAACGACACTATACAACGTTATCTTCCCATTGTTGCATTGAGATTGAGCAATCAGTTTATTTCTCTTACGCACCTCAAGATGAGGCTGCTGAGTGTCCCAGGTCTCCGATTCCAAAATAACCAAATTGCAATGCACCTTTCGCTCTAACTCTCCTTTCTTTAAGGCTCCAGTATACGGGTCCAATAAAATGCAATTCTTGATTCTCTTATCTCCAATACACGTTAAATACGCTGCTGCTCCTCCATACGAATGTCCCATAATAATTACCTGATCCAGGGCCAATGGTACTGCCTCGTCAAATATATCATGGAGCAGTTTCTCGTCCTGGAGGCTGTCGAGCAGCTGCCTGCATTCCTTTACCCGCTTCTCCAGATATTCCCTTTTGAGCTCAGGCACATCGTCTTTGACAATTCTGGCGATGTCTTCAGAGTGATCCAAACAAAAGACAATGTATCCATGACTAGCAAGTTCAACACAGAGACTCGAAAAAGCATTCGCATGCGCTCCGATTGAATGCGAGAAGATGATCGGGATAAACTTATTCTGAGGAAGGTCAAATAACGGGTTATAAGTTGAGATAATTTTCGCTCCCTTGTGAGCACGGATCTTCAGTTTCGTCATATAGTGGTTCAATATATTAAAAAGGAAGCGAGGGATTCGTCCTACGAAGCAGACGATGACTTCGTAGTATTTATCTAGTGCAGACTTTTCCTGGATGAGGCTCGCTAGAGGCTTCTCGATTTCGTCGGTTGGATAAAACGCTGAAAACGTGAGATTTTTACGCTTGGTGTAGAGAAAACCCGCTTTGAATCGGCCGGTGGGCCTTGGGAAATCGTAATGATGATAAAATGCGACAAAAGCTGCGTGGATAACCCAAGTCAGGAAGGAGAGTGCACAGAGTACCCTGCTATGGTAGTTAACAAGGACTAAGATTATCGTGAAGAAAGAGCAGAGTATGTGAGGGATCGTGACGACGCTCCAGCCGCGTACAAACCTGGTAAAGAGAAGTGCAGCGAGCAATGCAACGATTGTATTAGCTTTGGATGGATCTGAAGAGATATATAACAATGATTTGAGGACTGGGAAGGAGTAAGGGATGTGGATTTTGAGGAGGGTGAGACATTGGAGCAGGACTGCAGGCAGGTTTGCATAATAATGCACTCTTGTCATTTTTTAAAGATTTTTTGTTCACAATCGAATCGAAGGAATTTAAGCAAAATAGCTAAATCTTCGAAGAGTTATAATTTAGCGGCGCTAATTTGGCTACATGGAGTAAAGGTTTAAGGATTCACTCAGTGATTCATGCCAGCCTTTCTTCACAAAATGAGAATGAGTTATAACTGGCATCTTTTTTGAAATAATCTACTACCTCAAGGCCATTTTCCTTTGAGGGATCTCACCAAAGCTCAATGTACTCCAGGGTAATTGATCGGATTCAAGTTCAGTCTATTCGCTTTGAATTTTCAGATGCTTAAGTTCCACAGGATAGACAAGTTTGATATTAGTAGCAGTATCTGTTCTCTTGAATAATACGTAACTGTGAAAGTCTTTCGCTACAATTTATCACAACGTAAGATAGTTATAGATAGTTATAGATTGAAATAGCCATTTGCATATAGATTTATAGACAAGTAAATTTGATAGATTGTATTGTACATGCTTTTTACAAATACATTCTTAGACCTTCTAATTTATCCCATATCATTAAATCCCAGTATTTCTGGTTTTCCCTGTCCAAATAATGATCGGTCTCATCGTCATACAGCTTTTCCCATTTCACATACTCACTCATTGTTTCTTTGAAAATCCGCTTGATTTCAGTATCAATTGCCACTCTTGTGGAATTGCTGAAATCTGTTGCCAACACTCTTCGCTTGAAATCCAAGGCACAAGCCCATCCGATTAGATAGTGGCCTCGCTCATGATCGAGAAGACGCTCACTCTTCACTTTGACCCAGGACTTGCTTTTGTTAAGAACGCATTCAGACTTCAAATTTATCACGTTTTTCCCTTTGGGGTAGGTGATGCTGTAGCTGTATTTGACGTACCAGATAGTGTATGCGAGCCAATAGCTGCCCTCAGCAGGATCAGCTGCGAAGTCATCCCAACTGATAGAAGGAATCAGCTTGCCGCAGATATCGCAATCAGCTGATTTTTTTGATATTGAAGGCGCAGTTGATTTCGAAGACTTTATGGCTTTAGTTTCTTTTGCCTGAGCATAAGTTATCTTTGGTGCTGGAGAGATTTTGATCATCTCGTCTATTTTTCAAGGGTGATTAGAGGGTGAAGATGTTGTATTTTTGTATTTTTGATTTTCGCGAATTAATATCGCTTAAATAACAGAATGCACACTGAGTTCCTCCAAGTTTTTCGGATTTCTGATCAGAAATATCTGATGACTGGATTTGTGTTTGAACATAGACAAGTCCGAACCAGGACGGAATCTAATCAATACAAATTTGGTTGCGATTATATTGAACAACCAGAAATTTCTGAGTTTCGATGACAACTTTGCAAGTGATGGTCTAGGCTAAACCTAGCAGATACGAGCCCGCAAAAGAAAGCCTATTCTACATAATAGCAGAAACTTCGATATTAGACGAGAGGAAGCATCATTTGAGGAGAGTGACGTGTATGACGACAAATAACTCTAAGTAGCAATTAAATTATACCAGGTTATGTTCTCCTAACGTTGCCTTTTTCAATGAACTTCATTCTGTAGTATACTTTCTATGCTTATCGTTTCTGAAGGTTCTGTTCAACAAATGACAAAGCTTTTTGAATAGCCATTCAATGGCTAATGATCAGGAAGCTAATGAAATA
>ENA-UOUE01000971-UOUE01000971.1-compost-metagenome-genome-assembly--contig:-NODE-971-length-20660-cov-27.228198_pt1 | contig 20660 bp, 9 predicted proteins | sample MGYA00238146_ERZ747223 | MGnify/ENA primary metagenome ERZ747223 (study PRJEB28781, sample SAMN06268865) | compost metagenome | isolation source: single cell | place: USA: California, Emeryville, Joint...
GATATATGAAACCAATTTGGGAATTGAAGCAAAGGTTATGAAGCTGATTATTGTATCAGAGAACACATCGTGAACGTAATACACGTAAAACTCAAATTCGAAAAAATCCAAAAATTTAATCATTTCACCTGCTTAAATAGTAACTTGCGATCAGCATTGACGGCATATATATGATTGAGTGTAATCGAAAGATTTTTCCTTAAGTTATTTCAGATAATTAATTAACATGCATCCACGAATTCTGAGCCAAATATCATCTGTTACCATCTCAAAAAAGGGTATCTAACCTAAATAATGAAAAAAATGAGCTCGTCAATTTATAGTTTTTTCCACTCACTTTTTGAGACTGAATAAATACAAAATCCATGCAAAAGACACTTCAAAACTTGAGATTTAATGTTTCAGAGAAAACCACTTTTAAATCCTTTGATAATTGCCTAAATAATCGATAAAAAATAACAAAAATGAACAGAGCTGAAGTCAACTACATCCCAATCCATTTGGCCCATGCTGAGTTCTACGAGTGGTACGACTTCGGAGACCACCTCGAAGTTGGGGATTCTTTGGAGGACATGCACAAAAAGACCATGAAAAAGCTTAGACACCAATATTTGCATGACCAGAACGTCGAGCAGAGTAAATAAGCATCTATTGTATGAATATTAATGTCACCTTACCATCCAGAGCTTTGCTTGAGAAACTGCTTTAAGCTTACCAGAAGAAAATATGTTGAGTACTGCCTTGAGAAGAAATGTGAAGGATTCGATTTTATTGAAGCCGCTAAAATCTTGGGCTACTACAAATCCTAAGCCACCTGCTGACGCCTTCACCGAGAATAAAGATTTCGACTGATTGCCATTGATGAAACAGCTCGAAAAGCCTTTTGGAGGTCTCTGAATTCATGTTTTCAAACAAAGTTGCATCCAATTTTTCTTAGTGCAGTCAGCTTTATTTCTCGAAACAGTGTCTAAAACCTCATAAACAATCGAATAAACTATCAAAATCTCCAAAACCGCCAGTTATTCAACTATCTTCGATGCAACAACTCAAATTAGGCACAATATTTGGCTTGAGTATCATGAGAAAGCTATAAGTTAATTGCAAAAAGTGAAAAATTATTAGCTAAATATCGAGTTGTTTTTAATCATGTAGAGTGTTAACTATGAAAATGAATCAATAAGAAATAGTGGCCAGTTTCAAGCGGTGTTAGCGGGTGATTAGCTTGAGAGCAAGTTAAAATAAAACGTTTAATAAATTAAAATATTTTCTTTTCTTTCAAAAAATACCCTGAAATAGTTATGTCGGGTGAAGCGCCAGCTATTTTCACACTCGAAAACGTATTGAAGATCTGTGCAGAACGGTAATATCAGTCAATTTGTATCATTTGTAATGAAAATCGCAGGCATGGGTCAGGAGATTCAGGTTTGGGCCTACTTATTAGTTATTCAACATATCAAGAAAGTTGGAATGCTCTCGTCAAGTAAAGCAACAAAGGAATCGGATAGAATTATAAACATGTAATTTTTTAGATGGGTAAGAGGACAACTTGAACTAGGCAGAATGGTCAATATTCCGAGCTATGGTATGAAAATTGACATTTGCAATTTACAATTCATCCTTCCTTCACAGTCCTTTTCAGCTACCGTTATCAAGACAAAGAAAACTATATCCACGTCCAATTTAATCCTGAGTTTCTAAAGCAATTTGAGCTCAAACAAAAGGTTTGTGAAGTTAAACCAGAAAAATATTCTGAAATTTTGTAACAGCTCGAAGGCAACGATCTGAAGCAACCCACCGTGAAACTCAATGTGAGTGCAGTTGCAAAACTCATTGAAACAAATGATCCTCGCGAGAGTCGTGACCCTCAATTGGTTTTTACAGCAATTTGCAGGATCTGGACTCTGATAGGAGAAGTAAAATTTTTTTCAAATAATGACGAATATTCATTTTCGTATAGATCCTAGTCAAAAATGCAAAGTGCGAAGTTGATATTGGTGTACTGGGAAAGCTTGTGAGTATGAACCGCGAAATAATAATAATTCCCGCTTTGAAAGCAAAGACTGGAGGAATTGTGCACAAAGTAATTATTTCAGTGCGACATTTAAAAAAAGGCTGACTTATTTCTTCTCATAGCAAACCGTTAAAGGCCTTATTGATGTCAACACCTCAATGTCGAGCGTCATGAAGAAAAGTTTTGATCATGGTCGAGCAGAAGAGAGTCAGATCTTAGGTGAAAAAAATTTAGGTGATCAAAGAGGAGAAGGCATGAATATCTCTCCAATAAGAAGAATTGGTGAGCCTAATGGCTATGGGCATGGAGGAAATAATCCATTAAATCGCAGCAAATTGCTCTCAACGAAATTCCAACCCCACGGCGACTCTATCCTCTCACCACCGAAAAAAAAGAAAGGCCGCACTAACAGTCTTCTCGAAGAGCTTCTCGGAGCTGGATCAGATCCGCTTGATAGAAATCAAGATTTCGCTCGTCTCACTGCAAACCCAGGCAATTTGATGAATGCTAAATTTACTAAGCCAGCGATTGCGAAGGTCCGCTATCCACCCGTCATCGACCAATTCGCAAGGACAATCGCAGCGCCAATAGCAGCAACGAAATTTTCTCTCTCTGTCAGCGCTCGTGTTGCATCCAACTATACACCTTCGGCCAAATACTTCCATATTGACACAGAATCCAAAGGAATCAAATACATCAAAGTTAAAGAGAACAAAGTCAACCTCACTGCTAATCCAGAGTTCTTGAACGAGCCAGCAACTGTCGAAGAAGAACTTTATTATGTTATCCACAACTACCCTAATATCCCAGAATTACGAAAGAGAGTAGAAGCCAGAGCAACCAGTTTTAACCGCTATCGTCAGTATATCATGAAAGAAATTAACGTGGATTGTGTTGCGACAATCAAACAATACTGGATTAATGATATTCTGGATCTTATTCCTTCGGAGTACCAATATCTCGATAGATATACTGTTGAGAATATGATTGATAAAATGCTGCATGAAATCAATCTCGACTACTATGAAAGCGTGCGAAAAGCCATTCTGGATTACGTCCTCAAAGATGAAGACGAAAGAATGAGACTTGGAATCATGCAAATAATTTCTCCTCCTGTCGATTATGGAGATAACATTTACCAAGGACTTGAGCCTGATCAAGAATGGAAAGATATGTTTGCCGCTTCAAGAAAAGATATTCTTGACCACCTCGTTATTTGCAGCAGAGCCACGCTGCAGTTCAAAGAAATTTGGAGCGAATATGAGAAGCAATTGCTCGTTGAATTGCCAACCAAAGAAGATCAGACAATCACTATTGCCGATTTCTTCAGAGTACAGGAAGACCGCATTCAAGCCATCAAGGAAGACCTCCAGAAATGGGTAAAGACAGTTCAGGAGATCTACAAAACTGAACTCACAGACATGGATAAGAAGACCGCATTCATCTTTTTTGAGTCAAATGCTGCTCTGATGTACAATCAGCTGAGAGGCTTGATCACTGACTCACTCTATGTTTTCCGTGATTTCTTCCGTCGCTTCAAAAAGGAGTCGTACAAAGATCCCGCAACAATCATTGCGGAAGAAAAAGACTGGACTAATCCTATTGAAGATGTCTTTTTAGTTCTCGAAATGAAAGATGAAGATGGCCAAATTCTCTTCAACACGCCGCTCAGTGAGATTAAAATTAGTCTCCTCCGGATCATTGATATGATAATAAACGTTTCGCATAATTTCTCGAGAGCTGAGATATCGATCTCTCGTTCAGACAAATCTAAATTGTGGGAGGTGCTTCAAAAAGATGAAGTTGTTCAAAATGTAGCTAGAGAAATTGAAGGCATCATTGATGCAAATCTCGCTGCAGTAGCTAAAGTTGAAGACGTTCTAGAGAAATATGCCTATATTTTAACGGAGGGAGAGGTAGTTGATCGTTTCTGTGAAGAAATCAACCATACGAGAAAAGAATATGAGCAAATGATCGAAAAGTATGAGAAGATCTACCAAGAAGTCATGGATGAAGTTCCTTTCTTTATTCGCATGAGCATGATCAACATTGATGTCTGTTCCGTCAAGAAGAAACTTCTGGAAAATTGCAGAGAGATCATCGAAAAGAAGCTTGTTATTTCGATTTCTCATATCGTCACCCTCAACAGTCAGAAAATTATCAAGGAGATAGAAATGCTTCGCGAAGATATCAAACCTCGCGCTGATTCCGTCGATAAATTAGTTGAACTCGAGGCTGCGATTGAAAGGATTAAGAAAGTTGAGAACTCCAAAATCAAAAACGAATTTGAGGATCTGTATAAATGGCTACTGACCCTCGTTAACACACCTTACGAACTATCCGACGAAGAGATCCATAAAGTCTACGAAATTTTCAAGATGGTGTCTGCTATCCCAGCCGACGTTGAGCTGAATGAGAACAGAATTCGATCGGACAGAGAGGCTTTGGAAGAGAAACTGAAACAGAAGAGAGAAGACTTCAAGAAATCGCTCGATAACCTCGCGATCTCGATCGAAAAATTGAAGGATTATGCAACTATTTTCGAAGAAAAGGAAGCGAATGATCATATTGATAGTTATCTCAGAAAGTTAAGAGAAGCTGAGATAGAAGCTGAAGATATCGGTCAGAAAGAAGAAAAAATCGGATGGACTGTCACCGAATTTCCACAACTGTCAGAAGCTTCGGTCAAACTTAATCCCTACGCTGATCTTTGGAGACTCGTTCGTGATTTTGAGTCTAGCAAGCTGTCATGGACGAAAGATAAACCAGTCCTAAAACTTGATCCTGATGAGGTCGAAAGCGAGACGAAGAGAATGAAAAAGAAAGCTACCGAGCTGACGAGCATTTTCAAATCTGATACTCCTCATCCGCTGAAACTGGCAAAAGAAATGAGGAGCTCTATTGAAGAATTTGAAAAGCACACTCCATTAGTCAGAATTCTCTGTAATCCTGGTTTAAAACCTCGTCACTGGGAGAGAATATCCAAAATTGCCCAGGAAGCAGCCGGTTTGCCTAATTTCGGTCCTGAAAACCCATCGAATTTGGAAAATTTGATGGGATTAGATCTTATCAAGGAGAAAGTGGCTCTTGAAGAAGTCGCAGAAGCTGCCACTAAAGAGTATAATATTGAAAAAGCTCTGTTCAAGATGGATGATGACTGGTCCAATGTGTATTGCTTGCTCAAGAGCTGGAAGGATACTGGAACCTATGTTATCCAAGGAGAAAGCATCGATGAAATTCAATTGCTACTTGATGATCAATTTGTCAGAATCCAAACAATGAAAGGATCTCAATTCGCTAAAGCTTTCGAGAAAGAACTCGAAGAAATGGAGAATTTCCTGCAATACACACAGAATATTATCGAGTATTGGATCAAGGTGCAGGGAGTGTGGCTTTATCTTGAGCCTGTCTTCTCCTCAGATGATATTATGAAACAAATGCCGACAGAAGGAGCGAAATTTAAAGAAGTCGACAGCATTTGGAAGATGATGATGAGCAAAATTCACACCAATCCCAAGATAAAAGAGGTCACTAAAAATAAGAAACTCCTCGATCAGCTTAAAGAGGCCAATGAAGGGCTAGAGGTAGTGCAGAAAGGACTTAACAGCTATCTCGAGAAGAAGAGATCATACTTCCCTCGTTTCTTCTTCCTGTCAGATCAAGAACTTCTCGAAATTCTCTCAGAGACAAAAGATCCATTAAGAGTACAACCGCATCTCAAGAAATGCTTTGAGGGTATCAACAAATTGGAATTTGACGAGCTCAAGAAGATTCAGGGAATGTACTCTAGTGAAGGAGAGTATGTGAAATACAACCTTGATGTTGATGCGATGGCTGCAAAAGGTGCTGTTGAGCAGTGGTTGATTCAAGTAGAGGATCAGATGATCGCGAGCTTGAGAGACGTGATTGAAGTTGCATACAACGATTATAGAAAGAAGAAAAGAAACGAATGGGTCCTTTCCAGATGTGGTCAAGCTGTACTGGCTATCGATATGACCTATTGGACACTCCATGCTGAGGCCACTCTCAAAGAAGGAGGCGCGGCAGCTTTGTCTGGATATAAAGCCACATTAGACCAGCAGGTAAAATAGTGATTGCTGATTATTTTTCTTTTTTCTCTTGTCTGCGCACGCTATTAATGTTACTAACTGAATGAGATCGAAACCGCAGTGATTAAAAAACGTTTAATGAAGAACCGAGCAGAGAGTGCCTTCAACGCTTGATGCGAAGTTCTACTGATCTGTCCAGCTAGGTCTGAGCCGTCTCATTCTCAGTTGATAGCTGCTGCGCATCACTATTATGATTATTGTTTATTTCTTCAATCTTTTGTAAGAATCATCTTGACTAACATTTTTTTTTTGAATGCTAGCTCGAAGAGATCGTCCAGTTGGTCCGAAAAGATATTTCAAAGTTGGATCGAGCAACTCTTCAAGCTCTTATCGTTCTTGATGTCCATAATCGAGATGTCATCAGACAACTCGTCGATGCGGGCGTAAATGAAGTTACAGATTTTGCTTGGCTCGCACAGATGAGATACTATTGGGAAGAATCAAACGTCGTAGTCAGAATCATCAATGCGACTTGTCCTTACAACTACGAATATTTGGGTAACTCATCAAGACTGGTTATCACTCCTTTGACTGATCGTTGCTACCGTACTCTTTGTGGAGCAATCTGGCTAAACTATGGTGGTGCACCAGAAGGTCCAGCAGGAACAGGAAAGACCGAAACAGTTAAAGATCTGGCGAAAGCGCTTGCTCGTCAGTGCGTTGTGTTCAACTGCTCAGATGGTCTTGACTACAAAGCAATGGGGAAATTTTTCAAAGGGCTCGCCTCATCAGGAGCTTGGTCATGCTTCGATGAGTTCAATCGTATCGATCTTGAAGTGCTTTCTGTCATCGCGCAGCAGATTTTGACCATTCAAATCGCCTTGGCCGAAAAAGTTACCGAATTCCAATTCGACGATGCAAGAATCGGTCTGAAACCCACCTGTAACGTCTTTATCACTATGAATCCCGGTTACGCCGGCCGTTCGGAACTTCCTGATAACTTGAAAGCTCTCTTCAGATCCGTGGCTATGATGGTGCCAGATTACGCTATGATTTCTGAAATCTCGCTGTACTCTTATGGTTTCTCTGATGCAACCAATCTCGCTCGTAAGATCGTCACGACTTATAAACTTTGCTCTGAGCAACTTTCGTCCCAAAAACATTACGATTACGGTATGAGAGCCGTAAAATCTGTCCTGGTTGCCGCTGGTAACCTTAAACGCAAACAACCAAACGAGGACGAGAGTATTCTGATGCTAAGAGCCATCAATGATGTCAATCTGGCGAAATTTCTTGCCTTCGATCTCCCTCTGTTTAAAGGTATCACATCGGATCTCTTCCCAGGTATAGAACTACCACAAATTGATTATACCGATATGATCGCATGCATTCACAACCAAATCAAGCTCTATCAGCTACAAGCTGTTCCTTATTTCATCGATAAGGTTATTCAACTCTATGAAATGATTCTGGTCCGTCACGGTCTGATGGTGGTCGGAATGCCTTTTGGAGGCAAGACATCCATTTTGAATGTCTTGGCCGGCGCTCTTACAGAACTCAGCGAGAGAAGGTTAATGGATGAGCACAAAGTTCACTTTGTCCGTATCAACCCAAAGAGTATCAAAATGAAACAACTCTACGGTTACAGCGACGAAGTTACTCAAGAATGGGCTGACGGAGTTTTGGCTGTCAAATTCAGAGCGTATGCTAAATTAGAAGATGATGATCGTAAATGGATTATTTTCGATGGGCCTGTCGACGCAGTTTGGATTGAAAATATGAATACTGTATTGGATGATAACAAGAAGCTCTGTCTCAACTCAGGAGAAATCATTGCAATGACCAATTCGATGAACATGATCTTCGAACCCATGGATTTGCTCGAAGCGTCTCCAGCTACGGTTTCTCGTTGCGGTATGATTTATATGGAGCCACACGAAATGGGCTGGAGACCGCTGTTCGAAAGTTGGAAAGAATTTTGTCTACCAAAGACATTTGGCCCACCTGAAACCGATCGTCTCAACATGCTCTTTGACACTGGTATTGATGCGTTACTAGCTCAGCATAAGACTCTCAAAGAATCCTCTCCAACTCAACCACAAAACCTCATCCAGTCTCTTATGAGAATGCTCGGCGTTCTACTCCAAGACTTCAATGATGAGAAATGGTTCGAGTCGATTGAAATGAAGACTAGATTCTCCATCATTGATCAAAAGTTCATGTTTGCAGTCGTTTGGTCAATTGGAGGCAGTCTTACCGTTGAATCTCGCAAGAAATTCGATTTGTTCGTCAAGAAGCTTGCTAATCTTGACTTACAAGAGCATAAGTTTGATAAAAAGATTAACTTGCCAAATTCTGGATCGGTCTATGACTATCTTCATCGCTTGAGAGATAACAAGCAAGATGGTGAGTGGGTGCTCTGGACTGATCTCATTCCTAATGAAAACATCTCGAATAAACTCCAACCTCAAGAGATCATTGTTCAAACGACTGATACAGTCCGTTATTCTTACCTTCTCGAAATGAACATTAAAAATGATATCCTTACTCTGTTCTGTGGTCCCACAGGTACAGGAAAATCAGTATATATTAAAAACGTTATCCATAACGTACTTCCAAAAGACAAGTTCACAACCATCGAACTCGGGTTCTCTGCTCAAACTTCAGAAAATCAAACACAAGAAATCATCGACTCCAAACTTGACAAGAGAAAGAAAGGTCAATATGGACCTCCGATTGGCAAGAAAGTCGTTATTTTCGTTGACGATTTGAACATGCCTTCCAAAGAGAAATATGGAGCACAGCCTCCAGTCGAAATTCTTCGTCAAATGATCGATCAAGGCGGTTGGTATGACTACAAAGACAAAGAGAAGCCATTCAGACAAATTGTTGATAAAATCTTCATTTCGGCTATGGGACCACCTGGCGGTGGAAGAACTTTCATCACGCCGAGAATTCTCAGACATGTGCATCTTGTCTCATTAACTGCTTTCGATGATGACACATTAAACCGAATCTTCCAAACAATTTTGCACTGGTATTTCACGAAAAGTAACTTTTCGCCTGATGTAACAAAGCTCGAAAGCAAAATTGTCATGACAACTCTCGAAATCTACAAAATCGCCATGGCAGAACTGCGTCCAACTCCTATGAAATCTCACTACCTCTTCAATCTCAGGGACTTCTCCAAAGTCATATTGGGTATTTGCATGACTGACAAGGATAGAATTAAAGACCAAGAGTCCGTTATCAAACTATTGACCCATGAGGTGTGGAGAGTGTTTGGTGATCGTCTCACAGACGAGGAAGATAAGAACTTTTTGCTGAGAACCTTGAGAGACGTTATTAAAAAGATTTTCGGAGCGAACTTTGATAATGTTATGGCCAGCTTAGACAAGAACAAGGATGGCAAAGTCGACACAATCGATGAGATACGTGCTCTAATGTTTACTGATGTCTTCACTGCACGTGCTGCAAAGCCATTCTATGAGGAGGTGACTGATTTCCAGCGACTGCAAGAATCTCTTGAAGAGCACTTGGGCAATTACAACAGTACTTCAGATAAACCAATGGACCTTGTCCTTTTCTCGTTTGCTATTGAGCATTTGCTTATCATTCTTCGTATTCTCAAGCAGCCAGGAGGGAATGCATTGCTCATAGGTGTTGGAGGTAGTGGAAGACAGTCGCTTACTAACCTTGCCGCCTACATCTATGACTATCGTGTCATGCAGATTGAAATTAAGAACAATTATTCAAGAAACGACTGGAGAGAAGATCTAAAAGCGATTCTCAAATCAGCCGGAGCGAAAAACCAACCCACCGTCTTTGTGTTCACGGACTCCCAGATCAAAGAGGAAGGTTTCGTTGAAGATATCAACACGCTCCTCAATACCGCTGAAGTCCCGAATCTTTACACTGCAGAAGAGAAAGCAGAACTTATGGAACTTGTGCGCCCTGTAGCGAGACAGGAAGGTAAAGCTGTGGATGGTACTCCAGTGCAATTATACAACTTCTTCATTGAAAAAGTGAAAAAGAACTTGCATATCGTGCTTACGTTCTCACCTATCGGTGATGCACTTCGTAATCGTATCAGAATGTTCCCCTCTCTCGTAAACTGTTGTACGATTGATTGGTTCAGTGCGTGGCCTGATGACGCTTTGGTTTCAGTCGCCAAGAACTTTGTTCGTGACATTGACATGGGTACAGAAAGAGGTCAAGAAATTAGAGACGCATGCACTGAGATGCTTCAATTCTTCCATGAAAGCACAGTCGCATGGGCAGATCGATTCTATAAGGAATTGAAAAGAAAGTATTATGTTACTCCAACGAGTTACTTGGAAATGATCAAGACCTTTAGACTTCTTCTTGCTGAAAAACGTAAAGAAGTCAGAGCAAACATCAATAAATATGCTAACGGCTACGAGCGCATTATCACTACTGAGAAAACTGTAGGAAAAATGCAAGAGCAGCTCACTGAGATGAAACCCAAACTTAAAGAAGCTGCTGAAGACACTGCGAAAAAAATGGAACAGGTTGCTGTTAAAAAGGCTGAAGCCGATAAAGTTAGAGAAGTCGTCTCGAAAGAAGAGGAAATTGCTAAAAGCGCTGCAGACGAAGCTAATGCGATAAAAGAAGAGTGCGAGAGGGATCTCGAAGAAGCTATGCCTGCGCTGAGAGAGGCCGAAGGAGCACTTAAAGTCCTCGATCCGAGCAAAGTCGCAGAAGTCAAGGCCATGAGATCGAATCCTCCAATTCCCGTGAAGTTGACTCTTACTGCCATGGTTATTCTCACCAAGAAAGTTCCAGTCGAACGTAAAAAGAATCCTCAAACTATGGAGATGGAATGGGATTACTGGGGAGCCTCTCTTAAATTACTCGGAGAGTCAGGTCTGATGGATTATTTGATTGGATTTTCTAAAGGCATCGATGATGTCGAAGAAAAGACCATTAAACAACTCGGTGACTTCTTGAACAATCCTGAAAACAAAGAAAACTTGAAGGAAGAGAAAGTCATGAACGCGTCCATCGCCTGTGGTTGCTTCATCAAGTGGGTAAGAGGTATGTACAACCTGTACGAGGTCAACAAGAAAGTCAGGCCAAAGAAAGAAAAGAAAGCTGTTGCTGAAAAGCAGGCAAATGACTTGATGGCCGAACTTGCCGTCAAGCAGGCTACTCTCAAAGACATCAATGATAAAGTTGAAACACTGCAAAGAGAGCTTGATGTCACTCAGAAAAATAAAGAGCGCCTCGAAAAAGAATTCGATGAATGTTCACGACAACTGGAAAGAGCGTTCAAATTGATTGACAGTTTGGGCACTGAGAAAGGACGTTGGAACGAACTTGCAGAACAACTTAAAGTTTTCTATGTGAACTTGACCGGCGACGTGTTGGTTTCATCCGGAATGATTGCCTATCTAGGTGCGTTTACTTCTGCATTTAGAACTCAGATAACTGCAGAATGGGTTGAGAAATGTATTTCCAAGAACATTCCTTCGTCTGAGACTTTCTCACTGCAACAAGTGTTGGGAGATCCAGTTAAAATCCGCCAATGGAATATTGACGGTTTGCCATCTGATTCATTCTCTATTGAGAACGCTATCATCATTTCGAAGGGACTCAGATGGCCTCTGTGTATCGATCCTCAAGGTCAAGCTAATCGCTGGATAAAAACTATGGAGAAGAAAAAGGGTTTGGATGTGGCCAAGCTCAACGAAGGAGAGAAAACGAGAAGAATCTTCGAGAATGCCATCCAATTCGGTAAACCTGTCCTTCTTGAAAACGTTGGAGAGGAACTCGATCCTTCTCTCACTCCAATTCTCTTGAAGCAAACCTATGTTAAAGGTTCTTCAACATATATCAGACTTGGTGATAAGGAACTTGACTATTCTGCTGGGTTCTGTTTATATATCACCACTAAACTCAGAAATCCTCACTATTTGCCAGAAATATCCACAAAAGTCTCGCTGATCAACTTTATGATTACTCCAGAAGGTCTCAATGATCAATTGCTCGGTAAACTCGTTAGTCTCGAGAAACCTGAGCTCGAAAAAGCCAAGGAGAGACTTATTTTGGAATCTGCTGATAATAAGAAACAACTTTTCGAAATAGAAGAGCAGATCCTTAGAGTGCTTTCCGAAAGCACCAATATTCTGGGTGACGACGCAGCTATCGAGATTCTTACGGCCTCAAAGTTCAAATCCTCAGAAATCAAAGAGAAGCAAAAGAACGCTGAAGTTACAGAGAAACAAATCGATGAAGCTCGTGCTGGCTATAGCCCTGTTTCGAGAGAAGCTGCTTGCTTGTTCTTTGCTATCACCGATCTTGCTAACATTGATCCGATGTATCAGTACTCTCTGAAATATTTCATCGATCTCTTTGAGCAATCTATTCATAACTCGGAGATCAGTCCTGTGCTTGAAACACGCTTGAAGAATCTTCAAGAATACTTCCTCTATTCTCTCTACGCCAATATCTGTCGCTCGCTGTTCGAGAAAGATAAATTGCTCTTCTCATTCCTCCTTTGTGTGAGACTCATGGAATACCGTGGCCAACTTGATAGCGATCAGTACCGATTCTTGCTCACAGGTGGTATTTCACTTGACGAAAAACTTCCTGAAAAACCCAATGCGCCTTGGCTAAGTGACAAGGCTTGGGGAGAAATTATCCGAATGGGAGCTTTGGAGGGCTTTTCCTCTTTTGTACAAGATTTCAAGGCTAAAATCGATGAATTCAAAAATTTGCATACAAGCACAACACCTCACAAGGAACCTTTACCAGAGCCTTATGACACCACTTTCTCACCTTTCCATAAGCTCTTGGTACTGAGATGCTTACGTCCGGATAAACTTATCCCTGCCATCCAAGACTTCATTCGAATAGAGCTGGCAGAGAAGTTTATTGAACCTCCTCCATTTAATCTTGCTGAAGTATTCAAAGATTCTACAGCTTCTTCGCCTCTTATTTTCGTTCTCTCGCCGGGATCTGATCCATTTACATCCCTCTACAAGTTCGCTGAATCCAAGAATAAAGGAGTGAAAGCTATTTCGCTTGGACAAGGACAAGGACCAAGCGCTGAGAGAGCCATTGAAGATGCTTCGAGGACCGGCAATTGGGTGGTACTTCAAAACTGCCATCTGGCTATTACATGGATGCCTACTCTAGAGAGAATCTGCGAAGGATTTACTGCTGAACCTAAACCTCACCCCGAGTTCAGACTCTGGCTGACTTCTTATCCTTCTCCAGATTTCCCTGTGGCTATTCTGCAAAATGGTGTTAAAATGACCAATGAGCCACCAAAAGGACTTCGTGCTAATCTCACTCGTTCTTATCTCACAGATCCGATCTCTGACAGAGCGTTCTTTGAATCTTGCAATCGACCTCGAGAATGGCGAAAGCTGCTCTTCGGATTGTGCTTCTTCCACGCTGTCATCCAAGAACGTAGGAAGTTTGGACCGCTCGGATGGAATATTCCTTACGAGTTCAACGAAAGTGATTTGCGTATCAGCGTGCGACAACTTTGCATGTTCCTGAATGAGTATCCAGATCAAGTTCCATTTGACGCACTCCAATATCTCACAGCAGAATGTAACTACGGAGGCAGAGTCACTGATGATAAAGATCGTCGTTTGATTGTTATTTTACTAGGTGATTACTACTGTAACGAGATGATCACTTATGACGACTATAAGTTCGCTCCTGTCGAATATTGCAGCGCTCCCATTGATGGTGACTATGAAGCAACGCTTGAATGGATCAAAACGAAGATTGATATGAATCCTGTGCCGGAGGTGTTCGGACTGCATACTAACGCAGACATCACAAAGGATTTGAATGAAACAGGCCTCCTTTTGGACTCTCTCATGTCATGCCAATCGCAAGGTGGTGACTCAAAAACAGCCTCAATTGACGAGGTCCTTACAAAGGTTTGCCAAGCTATCCTTTCCGACTTCCCAAAACCTTTTGATGTTGAGGGCGTTACTCTGAAATACCCTGTGAAATACGAAGAAAGTATGAACACTGTGCTCACACAAGAAATCCAGCGATTTAATATTCTCGTCAGAGTTATCATTGAATCGCTCGAAGATATTCAGAAAGCCCTGAAAGGTCTTATTTTGATGAGTCCAGTGCTAGAAAAAACTTCCCAGTCTTTGTTTAACGGCAAAGTACCAGACCAGTGGATGGCCAAATCATATCCAAGTTTAAAACCACTAGGAGGGTACATTAGTGACTTGAAAGCAAGACTTGAATTCTTCAGAAAATGGATTGAAGATGGACCTCCACCAACTTTCTGGATCTCCGGATTCTATTTCACTCAAAGTTTCTTAACAGGGGTCTTGCAAAACTATGCTAGAAAAGAAAAGATCGCTATCGATGAGATTGTCTTTGATTTCGAGGTACAAACTGCTTTAAAAACGTTGAATGCTTACTCATTTTTTTTTTTAATAGATTCACGCTGATGAAAAGACCGAAAAACCTGAGAATGGTGCCTACATCAATGGTCTATTCATCGAAGGGGCCAAATGGGATTACACGACTATGGAGTTAGGAGAGAGCGATCCTAAGGTACTTATTTCACACTGAATAATAGTGATCTCATAATATTCTCTCTTAGGTCCTGTTTGTCAAATGTCCTGTGATATTATTGAAGCCATGCAAGTCAACTGATGTGTCTAAGTATCCTAACTACAATTCCCCCGTGTACAAAACATCAGCGAGAAGAGGAGAGCTCTCAACGACAGGACACTCTACAAACTTCGTGATGTATATAAGACTGCCCTCAGGACTCCCAGAGAAGCATTGGGTGAAAAGAGGAGTGGCGCTATTGACTCAACTGAATAATTAACTCTGATTCGTTTTCTGATTATGATGATGTTGAATATATAAAACAGAGTTTAGCGTTCCATGACTTGGATTCTATTTGTTAGAAATACGATATTACATTTCTTAATAAATATTGATTCAGTGGAATATATATGAATCAAAGCAAATGTAAAACAAAGTTCGATCGCTCTTTCTCCTTAGTTTAGTAGGATTTTATTTTTTTTTTGGGTCGGGAAATAACAACCTTGTAGTTCGCTAATATGACATAGCAAAATAGAATTCTCTATAATAATCTAAAGTTCAGCCCAGATCAATCACACAGTAAAAAATTCTATGTCCCTAGTATCTGATGTCTGATCATTTAGAATTGTAACAACTGATTGGAATCAGCCCTTTGGGTTATATTTGACTTCATCGATTGGAATTAAGAATGAAATTTAATTTCTGAGGATTTTCAACCAAATTTTTGGAATTCGTATATTCAGAAAGGACAGTAAAACATAAAATATTAACATTGCATGCAATTAGCTAGTCATGGCGATAATTAATCCTTTTAACTTTGCAGGTTGTCTTTAACAACCAGTTTCTATATTTTGGTTCCTTCGGTTCCTGACAGTAAAAGGGAATCTGGGATTACATATGGCTTAATTACCCCGTCTTTATGCTCATCGAAATCTTTGTATGCTTGATCTCCCTTGCTTAGTGGGTATGTGTGAGTGAACACAACCGTTGGATCAACTTTGCCGCTCATTATTGCTTCAAAGAGTACTTTATAGTATTTATGAGGCCATAATTGGCCTCCATTCATGGTAAGGTGCTTTTCCATCAAAGCACCAATATTGAAATGATTTGTGTAGCTCACGTAATCTCCAATAAGGGTAATTCGTCCATTCTTTCTGCACATCTTGATAGCTGCGTTCACAATATTTGGAGAATCTGTTTGCAAGCCCAGCTTGAATTCAACTTTCTCAACCAAGCCCTCAGGGAAACGGAAACCTACGCAATCAATGACTTTGTCAGGCCCTCCAGGAATAAGCTTCTTGACAGCTTCAACGGGATCTTCTTCCTTTCCGTTAATAGTTTCCACTCCAAAATGCGTCTTTGCAAACTTTAGCCGTTGCTCATCGATGTCAATGGCCACAACGATACTTGCACCACGATATTTCGCCCACATCTGAGCCATAAGTCCAACTGGACCACAACCGAAAATAGCAACCTTATCACCATTTTTGACCTGCGCAAGTTCATTCCCATGCCAACCAGTGCAAGCAATATCAGCAATGACCAATGCTTGTTTGTCACTCACCGAGGATGGAATAGGGAAGAGGTTAACATCTGCGAAAGGCACACGAACATATTCAGCTTGGCAACCATCATAGCCTCCAAATGTTTCAGTGTAGCCAAAGAGAGCACCAGTATGGTGTCCAAAAAGTTTTTCTTGAACAGGATTCGGACTGTTTGTTTTGTCACAGCAGGACCACTCTTGTCGTAGACAATACTCGCATTGCCCACAAGCTATCACGGCAGAAATAACGACACGATCACCTTTTTGGAATTTGGTAACACCAGGGCCGACGTCGTCAACAATTCCGACGCTTTCATGCCCCAAAATGTACCCTTTGGGTAATCCAGGGACCAGAGCATGATAGAGATGGAGATCGCTACCACATACAGTGCTTGCTGTGACTCTGACGATTGCATCATGAGCCAGGGTGACCAGCGGGATTGGAACTTGGCCTACTTTTACGTCTTTCTTGCCGTCAAACTGAACGGCCATCATTTTATGAACATCACAATACTTAGATTTATTGAGCTGAGATGGTTGTTCTTGCATCTGTGCAGAGAGGATTGATGATATTTTTAAAAATTGAATGATTATTAATATCAATGAGACAGAGAATCTTAATCTTTCAAAAATATTCTTTAAGAATATTGATTGTGGAGGCAAAGAATTTTTCTCTCAGACATTTAATTCTTATACCTTCTTGCAGCGCTCCAAGAGAAAGTTTTTGAGAATATTCTAAACAATAACTATGGAACTATTCCATAAGATAATGACTTTGACACATGTAAATTGTATGTCAGAGAGATAGGCGAGTGTTTTGTTAGTAATCTTATGGGAAAGTCCTCTTGCTGCTGTTTTGGTATAGTTTTCCTCATATTTATTAGCTTTTTCAGGGGTTGATCTCAATGAAAGCGAAAAAGAATTAACTCTGAATAAAAATGTTTCTCTAAGATTCTCCTCTATTTTGTTTATTTTCTGCAAAATTCTCAAATGGAACTTGCTCTTCGAGGAGAGCTGATAGAGAGATTTAGTATATTCAATTTTCTGATTAACTTTCATCTGACATCAACTTTTTGGCTCATAATGCAACACAATATCTATCTTCCATTGTAAATTTGGGATGAGGACAGCAAATTATGGATAAAAAGATCGTTCACTCAAGATCTTTATTCTTTTGTGATTAATGAACTTTCTTTCCTATAAAAGCAAAAATAGACAGGTGGCGAACAAACAGTCTAAATAAATTTTTTAACATTTTACGAAGGTTTACGGAACAAAACGACAATCTAATTTTCAGTATTTTATACTGATAAAAATTTTCGTTGAAGAAGTATAAAGGCCAATTAATCACATACTGAGACCAGCTCTGATTGGCTTTACAAAAGGGACACATATTCATGACTTTAAATTCTGTATTTGAGCTCACACCTCCAATAGCTAAAAGGAAATATAGTGAGCATAGATCTGAAGGCCTAAAGAGTCTTCATCAAATACATGGCATAACTATCACTTGCACATCTCAAGCGTTGCGTATGTGTTCAAAAGGCCTTAGATAAGTTTAATCAAAACTATTTGAAAGAGATTATTTTTATTTTAATTGATAAATTATAAATGTTTTTCTACTCTATATGCTGAGAAGGATCAATTAAATAAATATTTTAGTTTCGGGTATTTTGCAAAAAATTTATTAAATTTGAAAGAAATGAGCACCATCAAAAAGAAATATGAGCTCCATAAAAAAGAAGTGACAACTTCCTTCTCACGATTTTAATACAATTGAAGGATGTAGAAGCTCTTTCACACATGTAAAATGGAGGCCCTTTAGCCTTGACTGGAGTGTGAGGCAGCTCGATCCTTTGTGGCAATCGTCCACGTTATATTTTTTCACATATTTAAAATTTTTTTGGTTTGTTTCAAACAAAACTCAATTAAAATCAAAAAAAAAAACATGGAGAAAAATTCTACTACTCTTTTATTGGAAAGATTCAATAAGTAACATTCACTCTTTCTGGACATTTGACTGATGAATTGAACCTAGTGCTTTTCTGTCCATCAGGCTCACAGAGGACGCTTTTGAAGAGCAATTCAAGGGATCACTTGCTAATGTAGATGAAGCAATAGCGCTAACCCGATATCGACTTATAGTCGATCTCAGCGTCAAAGGATATAACTCAGAGAAGATCAACTTCATTTGGAAGTTAGCTGGAGAGATTTACGATCGAGTAAGAGATAAGCGAGGAAGAAGATTTGCTAACCGATTTTTTTTTTTTAATCTTCTGCTGGATATAGGCGAGCTCAAAAAGATTAATCAACCCATTCTTTGATCTAACAGTGACTTTCAGTGATGTATTCCCGCTTGATGAAAAACATGAGTACCTGAAATCTCTTGATGTAAGTTTAATAAAAATAAAAACATAAATAAAATTGTTCATTCAGGTTGTGTATCAAACCAGTCATTCTCAGACTTTTCCTTTCTTGAAGGAGGACTTTCCAATTCATTACATTGACAGCAAGGAAGAGGTTAGTATCGACACCAGCTCCTTGCTGAAACATCTACACGAAAAAGATGAAAAGGGAGTTGTTTCCAAAGGCTATTCAGGCGGAACTTTTAATTATTTACATGTTGGTCATAAGGTAACCTCTTTTAGAGTGGCGGACACGGTTTATCTTATTATTCGAATAGATGTACCTTTCTGAAATAGTGCTTCGGACGAAATATCTTATGCTCGGTCTAACCAAAGGCGAAACTTTTTTAACCAACAAAAGGTACAGAGTTGCCTTAGAAAGCTATAGATCAAGGGAGGAATACCTTTGGAATTTTCTGACGTTGATCGGCCCACCTGAGAAATTTAAGGTATTTAACAATTTCTTCTTTTTTATTAGAGTACTGAATTACCTTTTATCTAGATTATACCTTTGAATGGCTGGGCCTCTCGAGTTCCATTCATTACTCTCGAAGATTTAGACGCTGAATTTATATCTCCTGAGTATATTTCCTGCTTTGATTCAGATAATGAGGTACGTGCAAAAGGTTAGTCAAATCTCATTTCCGGTATTTGTAGGTCAGAAAAGAAAATGGATTGAAACCGGTCCAGTTCGTGCTCATTAATCCTGAAAAACCTAGATTGGCCAGCACAAAGATACGTGAATTTATTATTCGATCGATAAACAGCGGGGAAGATGGGCTCCACACTTTGCATGAGAACTGGAACTCTCTAAATAAAAGTCTTGGTGTTGAGAACCAAACGCTGATTGATCTATGGTTTGATAAATTTCTGAGGCTATTCTCAGAACCCTGGCGACATTATCATAATTTTAATCGTGTTGAAGCGCTACTTCAGTTAATTCCTGAAATCAAAGTACCATATATATTATATCTCTTTGCTCTTAACATGAAATATATAACAAAGAATCCTGCTAAAGATGAGAACATTCTAGGTGTCCTTGCTTGGTTCTATGGTGCTGTTAACGTCCCAATGAGGCGTGACAACGAAGAGGTTGGCTTCAAGATTGTTAGACAATCACTTATATTTTTTGGGCTCAATATAGAAATCGGCATGCCTCTTTTTAGATTACATCAATGAGCTTACAACTTCAAAAGTTGCTCTTGCATTGGACCAGAAAGCTATTGAATGTATCAAGAATGTCATTTTGACTACAACAGGTCTGCTTTCAGACGATGCCGATATTAATGCTCAACTGTTTTTTGATATGGAGCAGAGTATTTGGGGGTATATTATTTAGCTCTGCTGTTGCCCATATTTAACAAATATTAAAAACACGCAGCGCTGAGCCCGAGCAATACGACCAATACATTGAGAAGATCAGACTCGAATGCATGCATTTAACCGATGAGGTCTTCAAGTCAAACAGAAAATCTGTTTTGCAGAAATTGATTGAGCCACGCACTTCTTTTTTCAGAACGACGGAGTTTCAAGAGAAGTATCTTTTTTTTTGTTAATTCACTTGTTAAGCAACGATTAGGTTTGCGACGAGGGCTCAAGAAAATTTGGAAAGAGAGCTAAGCAAGAGTATTTGAGTGACGAATTCAAGTCCAAAATCATAAATACAAAGATAATTAGTTGGGTGTTGCAACAAAAGAGCCACCTCGACTGCTTTTCGCAGGTTTCATAAATTAAGCGTTGTGTATCTAAGCAGGATAATTTATGAAGAGTTTTTTAGCCCATTGGATATTATTTTTGTTAACAAATACCCAAATTCTACTCTACAAGAGCAAAGGTTGAAGATAATTTTTTCCTAATCATTTAGTCCTACAGATGAGTTTAATAATAGAAATGTTTACACAATCTAAGAAAGCTTTGCTTCTCTCTCTAGAGTTGATTTCTTTCAAAAGGGCAGCACGATGAATTAAGATGTAAATTAGTCACGTACATACCATAAGGTCCTTTTCTAATAAGTGATCTAGAAAAAAGATTTAGTGAAGATCGACCTCACGACTGTTAAATTAGGCGAGTTGTGATATAGTTACAGCTGT
>ENA-UOUE01000972-UOUE01000972.1-compost-metagenome-genome-assembly--contig:-NODE-972-length-20647-cov-14.980311_pt1 | contig 20647 bp, 20 predicted proteins | sample MGYA00238146_ERZ747223 | MGnify/ENA primary metagenome ERZ747223 (study PRJEB28781, sample SAMN06268865) | compost metagenome | isolation source: single cell | place: USA: California, Emeryville, Joint...
GCTGAAAGATCATCAACTTCTTCAATAACTGTTGGCATAAGTCTTTCAACGATAAGTTGCGCGATGCGATCGCCTTCGTTAACTTCGAAATCTTTGTCTCCGTGATTAAAGAGAATCACACCGACTAAACGTATATTACTAAAGCCAAGAAACCCATTGTCGCTTTACCTTCTCCTCTGTAGTCCATATCGATAACACCTGCTCCGACATCAAGTGAATTTTTCAAAGCTAAGCCTGATCGAGGAGCTAAACGAATTTAAGTTAGTTTCATGGAATGATAGAGCTGAATTACCAACTCGGCCATATGTCTCGTCAGGGAGCGCGATGGAAATACCTGTTTTTACAAGAGCCTTTCCTCTGGCAGGAACGAGAGCTTTCTCACAGCTGAAAAGATCATAACCAGCGGCTCCAGCTGACCCTTTCTTTGGTAAAATTGCTTTATCATTCAAGCGCTTGACTCGAAGCTCTGGAGTTTTTGGACCGGCGTTAGTTTGGCTTGCTTCCATGGCGTCGAAAAATTTCTACTTTTGGTGGTATTTATTCAAATTATATAGCTGAACAGATAATTTCGCGAAGTAGTCAAAATTTCGCGCGAAAATTTTAAAATTAAGTAGCACAAAGCTGAAGAGGCCTCCAAAATAACAGAGCTGTTCATAGAATGCTGAGATTCAAAAAACGCTTTTGTGCTTAATAATATCTGATAATAGTTTCTATATAGATTTGCTCTGATGGAAAATTCAACAAAAAAATAAAATGTTAGAAGTCTAAAGTCACGAATAACATTTCGTAAAGCCTAAGGTTATAAATCTTCATTACTCGCTTGTTGGTCATAGCCTTCCATTTCATACTGCTCCTCCTCGTTCACAACGTAAGTAAAGAGCCAATTCAGCACTGAAATCCAAACTTCTCTCTCTCGCTCGTTTGGTGTTGCGAACAGCAACCGTTTCTCTGAATAGAACCATTCGCGCTCTCTTCCTGACCAAGAAGTCAGCACTAATTAAGAGTATCAGCTAGCTGTTAAATAAGATATCTATCTTTACTCTGTGTTTGTTTAATCCATTTGTAAACAGCGCTTTTCTTGTTCGGACCAGCTTTTCTGTTGGTCAATGGCGGAGATCTGATGAAGATAAACGTTAGCCTCAATTTCTCATCAAAAATATACTTGCAAAGTTTCTTGGAAATGGAATCAAGGCACCGCTCAATTTCCAGTGAGGCAACTCGCCCTCTCAAGATACTCTCTCGATTGATACCTGCGTCAACTGAAGCTCCACGCGTCTGTCTCGGTCCGTTTTCTGGTCCCCCTCCTCCCAAACTGCCTCGAAGGTGTCTGTATTTGTGCGGAGGTCTCATCAAATAGCCCTTTGCGGTTAAATTAAGCCACGAAGTAATGACATTGAAAGATACCTTTTCCCTGGCGTTTTCAGGAGACTCATTAAGCTTTCTGTCCTGGTATTCGTTCCAAAGGCTATACCCATGCATTTGATCTAAATCGATATCTACCGCTAGCTTGACTCCTTTTTCTTCTTGGTCTTCCGGGAGCTGCTCAGAGTCGTTTTCATAAACTTCATCCTTATAAGGATATTCGCTCTGCTCGGTAAATATTTCAAGCTGGAAAAGCTCATTGTATTTTTTCTGAACAGAAGACACTTGTTTCGCCCATTTATTGTAAGAGTTGAGTTCTGGGAGGTCTAAGTTGACTCTGAACACGGCGACCAACTGCCTTAGCGGAATCACGAATAGAGGCTTCATATCTTTGCAAGCGGCTGTCCATTGGTTCTTGTAGTACTGCAATTCAGTTCTAGTCACTCGCACCCAGCGTTCAATCCAATTGAAACTAGTTCCAGGCTTATACTTGAGCAGCTTTCCCTCGAATATGATCTGGTCTGTATAGATACAAGCGCAAAATAGTTAAATACATCTATAACTTTAAAAAATTATCATACCTGGATCATTGCTGTTCATTATTTCTTGCTTGAGCAGCTGGTCTATCTCAAGCAGGTTGTTATTTGAATAGATGATTTTGCTGGTAAGCGTTTTCTGAGTTTTGTTAAAATATTCCTTTCTGAGCTGTCGAGCATTATTTTTCGGCCCAGGGTCAATACCCGTATTATGAGGCACCGCTTTTCCATTATATAATCGAGGAGACTCCATTCTTTTGCTCTTGCTGGGGCTATCACGGAAACCAGATGCTTTGGTTTTCGATAAAGAGGAGCTTTTTATCGTAGACTGCATTGCGTTCATTTCTTCCTGCATTTTTTTATCGACAATAGCGGCTTTTTTCACAGGTGATTTCCCTTTTGAAGCAGTAAGTTAATAATGATCTTTGTTCTTAGAGATACTTAGCGATTGCTGCTCTGCCTTATTAATTGATCCATCTTCGCTCTCGTCTTTTCCGACACCATTGTCAGCTAATAAAGATTGCAATGGTTTTAGCCTCATTGATCAGATTCTGTTGTTACCCTCCAATAAATCAGTTGCTTTTGCGTATTTGTTCTTGGTTTTTTCTTTCGGCTGAAACGACCATTATTAAAAGTTTGATTTATGGATAGGGTGTAGTTACTCTGGGTTTGCTGCTTGAATTATTATTATTCTCGACAACGACTTCTCCACCTGCAACGTCGTTCTGTTCTTGAAGTTCTTCGATTGGTCGTCCTTGGCAGGTACCCATAGTTAAGCTGCTCTTAGGGTTTATTTTTAATTTTATTTTGGGTTACTTATGCACAGGGTTAATTCATTTCGTGTGTGCTTTTGATGCAGCGTATCAATATTAGATAAGAACTGAAAATTGAATTGTGAGAAAAGATTCGTAGAACTCCAAAGAGAAAATATGAGAGAGGTTTCATCGATAAGAATAAGAGATTTTAAAGAAAATTATGTGGGTATATTGACTTTGTTGGATAATAATTTATTAGGGAGATGTCTAATAGGGTTGGGTTGCATCTTCCAAATAATCATGACTGAGAGCATCTGACTGGAGGTGTTGGAAGTAGAAGACGGGACTACTCGTGTTGTGAGATACTCACTGGATCATGGCACTAGTTAAAAGTACTTTATGATAAATAAGTGTTATTATTGCATTTGATCTGCAATCTCACGTCACATTCATGATACAACTAAATAAACCAAAATGGCATCGAGAAAGAAGCTGAATAACCTGTAAAAACGAAATTTAGAAAACTTTCATTCAACAACAGGACTCGAAGATAGGATATTGATAAGACCAGATATCAGCACGTTGGTTACCTATAAAGAGCACAGGCTTCCCAAGATGCTGACACAGGGGGAGGTATTTGGAAGTTATTCAATATAAACGAATAAATTTCTTCTTCGGTTATCTCAAAGGCATTTTGAGTTAAGTTCTTAACTTAAAATCAGTTTATTGTTAATCGAATATTTAGCAATGCGTTCATTCAAATAGCTCTATCCAATATTTCCACTTTATTTCCGCAATAAAAACATTATTTGGCTCTGAAGTAAAATTCAAAAAATGTCCAATCGGCTCGACCTAAAGAAACTCCACATGTTCAATGCAACAACGGATCGCCCATTTCTCGCCAGGACTGAAAGCCAGAGAACCCATTCAACCCAGGACTCGAAAATCCGAGTTTTTAACAAAATAACCCAGCCTCAGCCAGCCAATCTCCACAGAATCAATGCCAATCTCCAAGTTTTTCCAAAGCCAGTTCTCCAGCAACCCAAGAAAACCCTAAGTAGCAACTCCAACCGCAGAAGCACCCCAGATCTCAACTCATTGACTTGCAGAACCAATAGCATTCCAAAGCTAATGACTAATCCAACACAACCCAATTCTGTACCGAAACCACAGAAAAAGACGAAGCCGAAGGGAGTAAGACTAGAATTTGGTTTTATTCAAAGGGAAGTACCAGTAATTCATTTCAGAAGAGGAAGTAGTAAGCAAGTAGGATCTAATGACGTACAAAAGCTGAATAACCTCCTGAAATCGAGTGTATCTACGGAGAGAAAACATTACCAGACTCTGTCTATGCCGCTGACCGAGAGAACGGTATCGCCGACTCCGTCAACTCAAAACGAGGCGGCAGGGCTCAATTTAGAGGATTTTAAGCTCAATTTGATCGATTTGCGATGCAATTTTGACGAAGAAAACGAGCAACGGACAGTTACCTCAGTTTCGAATACAGACGTCAGCAACACGCCAAGATTCTCATTCACTCGGCCTCTGGGAATGAAAAATGGTGGTCTGCTCAATTTTTCGCGGAATAAAGCTGAAGAAGGGTCATTGTTAGATGATTTGAACGAATCTATTCAACAAAGACCGAAAAATGTTTATATATTTCAAATAAACCCTAATTTGCTCGATAGCGGCCAAAAGCTTTAAAGCTCAGATACAATATAAAAATACATTTTTAATTTAACGTTCTCAGTTTTTTAAAGATAGGAAATTGCTAATGTAATATCATCATAGCAGGATTCTGCTTGTATCCAAGCGTTTTTCGCTTTTTTTACCAGTATTTCCGTTGATTCATCCACTTTTGCTTGCGAAGCGAAGTTCATTATGTTCAATATATCATTGTCCTCGAGATAGCTATAAAACGAGTCTGTACCGATCATAATAAACACATCCAACCCCGGCAGTATCTCGTAAGTTACAATATCAGGCTGCGAAATAACCCCAATCAGCTTTCCGATATCATCTCCCATAGACCGCGAGGTCAAGAGACACGGGAACACTCTCCCTCGGACGAATATTTTGTCTTCGTTGCTGTTATTAAGTCTTCGAACCTCCCCACCGTTTTCGTATATCCGTTTCTTTTCCTCGGGAATCGCTGGGACGTGGTCAGTTGTCAAAGGGAACAAAGAGATGCTTTTTTTGTTTTTGCTTCGACGGCCAAGCATTACTTTGATATTTCCTAAATGGCCCATATAAATCTTTCCTTCCTTGATTATTACGACCGTAATTGACGACCCACTCAAGGTAGTATCTAAAAATTTTGTCTGTATGTATTATTTTAGCTTCTGAGAGAGAAATGAGAGTAGAAAGACCTTTTTTTCGTTTATTTTCGCGAGTTCTTTATTCGTGTGCGCGAAAGCGTGCTTAAGCGCCATGGCTGTATCAGTCATGTAGAGATAGTCTTCAACAAGCGTTTTCGCTATCGTCATACAAACGAAATAAGAGACCATATCTCCATATGGGCCTATTCAGCGTGGAAATTAGCCTTGAGACTTTTGCGTTATTTACCATGGCCATCTGCGATTACAAAAACTTTGCTGAATTGATCAATGTAAGTAAAATAGTTGTCTTGGTTCGCTCCTTCACTATAGTTCCCTTTCCTACAGCTGATTGCCGTTCCGATATCAAATAAATATTCTTTGCCAATCACATCATGATTGAAAAAATTTCCTTTCATGCTTTCTCTTTCTCTAAATACATCCTCGATCTCTAGCATTTGCATCTTATATGTTTTCTCCTACGAACAGCAAATAATGTCTTCCCCTTTGTAATTACTCAGTCATTTTACCTCGAATGGCTTTTCTTCGTCCATAGGGATCTGCGAATGCAAATACAACTTCCTTTTAGGCCCTGCATTCTTCATCTTCTTAATGACTAATTCAAGTGCGTCTATTTGATCTATTGAGCAACAATGTCTTTAACAAAACGCATTCTCTGTTTGAGGAAAACCTTTGTCAAGCTGATCTGAATTAAATCTAAGGTATCTGCCAGGCGATAAAGGCTCCACTGAAAAGAGTTCCTATAAGGGCGTCAAACTCAAATCCCAACGAATAATAAGCTTAACTGGCCCAAAGAAGCTTGGACACCTTCAATATCCTCGACGTAGCCTTTGGATCCCAGGAAAGGATCCTGTGAATCAGAATTTCCAGTTGATCGCTGTCTAGTTTCGAACTTCTTCTCCTCAGGATTATCGTAAATCGTCTGTTTTCTGCTTAAAGTTGTCTGTTTTCTTGTGAGCCTGCGTCCAAATTCCCATGTTTGGCCATTTTTGCCCCTTCCAGGTGTGCTAGGATCGATACTGTTCCGAGACAACCCTGTGCCAGTGACGATTCCTCGACTTTTACGATAGATTGTCGCTTGCTGCGAACTTGGGTCATATGCTCCGATTGTCTCGTAATCTAGAATCGTTTTCAGCGTGAAAAAATAGGAAGTTGAGACTAACCATCCTGAATGGCAGTTTTCATGCGTTTTACGACTCGTTCCCCGTGTGGTCCTCGTGGCGTTTGAGAGGAAACCTTTGCTCCCATGAAAAATCTGAAGAGATGTCTTATTTATTTTATTTAGTTTTATTTTTTGCGAAGAATACTTGGTCAATTTCGCTTGTGATATTTTATTTTTGGTTCAATAGAATAATGAAGATGAATAATGCCATCATGCCATAATTTCTGTATACTCACTCTTCTTTTCGTCAAAGAAGAATGTTGCTTAACGCCCTAAGAAGCATGTAGGTGAAGTCTTTAAGGTTCAGCTTCCATAAAAAGGTTTGATGGTATATGAATACTCAAGACTATGTCTCTATCATCTGGCATTCAATTGAATTATTTGTTGGTTTTTATATAGAAGTACGGTTACAAAGTGTGAATATGCGTGAATTGTACGCATGGAAGGCTGAAAGGGACTCTGAAACACAAATGTTACATGATAATAAATGTCAGAGTATAAAAAACTGAAACTCTTGAGCTCTTACAATGATTACTAATAATGCAAGGCTATTGCGATTACAATAACAAGCTAGATGAATTAATCTTTTTTAGCTTCTTTTGGTCTTCGGAACCAAGCTCTGATGTCCGGAATAAATTGATTCGGAGTTGCTTTCATGTAGTCTGTGTATCCAGGAAGCTTTTTGAGGCCTTTCTCTTCCATAACGGCTCCTATGTATGTGAATATCTCCATCGTAATGATATGTCCCAAACGAGTAGCAGTGTAGGCAGTCGGGCCGAACGTGTTGATCACAAATAGCGAAGCGTAGAGCGGATGTCGGCAAGAGGCTCTTAGGATAGATTGAGTCTCAACATCCACAAAGGCTGGGAATTTCGATCCTTTATTCTTTTTCCAGTCTCTCAAGAGACCAAAGCAAAAGAGATCATTCTCGCCCATGTCAATGACCGACCAGCCAAGTAGACCCAGCCCTAAAGCATAGAAGACGTACCAAATCACTCGAGCATAAGGAAAGTCAATATCGAATAGAACTCTATCATCGGCCTGATAGAGTTGGAACATAAAGAAGCATAGGATTGATGAAACCAAATTGAATAGAAGTCTTTCATAGAAGACGTAGTTTCTCCATCTTCTTTGCATGGCTTCCTTGAACCACATTCTCGCCATTACCAAATGTTGGACGAAGAAAGGGACATAAAGCAGCAAGTTGAAAACCACCTTCTCGGTTGTTGTCACCTTTCGACCAAGATAATCATCCAATTTGAAGAAACCACCCTTCATCACGTTGGCAGTTCCGAGGACGCTGAACTCGGTTGGAAAGAGACTGTTTTGGTTGAGGGTGATGATAGAAATCACGAAGCATATCTTCTGGGCGAGGGAGACTCTGGCGAGGCCCTTGTCGTCGATTGGAATGAATCCGAAATCTTTCATTTCGCGCTTTCTTTTATTTTTTGTGTTATATTGAATTGAGTTCGAACTATTCAGCTTAAATACACATTGTGATAATACTGTATGTAATCAAGCGGTTCGAATTAATTGTGCTAGCCCTTAGGAAAGCAGTAAAACGAATTATCAGGCGAAATACTGAAAAGTTACTGGATCAGCCGCCAATTAAGCAGTGATGCACGTAGTAATAAATAAGAACTCTCAGCCATAGGTGAGGATTTCGTTGCAGTTGAACAGAGAACACCTGCTGAGAATGAGAGACTTATTTTTTCACAGAGACTACGGAAAGAATAGAAGAAATTTGTGAAAAAATGTTTCTCAGACGAAGAGGGTAACGAGGAAAAAAATTCTTTTTTGATATGGTTCCTTTAGGAAACATTATTAAGATGGTTATGCTGTCTTATGGAAAAGAAACTGCGCTTTTTTTCTTGAAAAATGCCACAAGCAAAGCAAAATTTCATAAAACATATGATAAAATCAGAAATCAGTTTAGAAAATTCCGGTTCGCTATTTTAATCGGCAAACTGCTTAAATCAATTAAGGAAAATAATTAGACATGTAAATGTCTGATAACACAAAAAAATTTTGATCTGAAAAAGCCGGATCGAAGGAATGAAATCTTTGTTTAAAGCTAATCAATAGATCTGAATTCAAGTTTTTTTCTTGTGCCACTAAAATCGTTTCCACTAAGCGATTAATGTTTTTTTTTTTGCACTTTTGATAAATTGAAGACAGGACATCTTTGTTAAAATTACAGGTCTGAAGTTACATAACGATTTTGCTTGCGGGCCATTGATATTTGTTTTTTTGTGGCTAAAAGCCTTGACAATCGTAGACGAGAAAGATAATAATTGTTAACTTCTGATAGCTGCCTGTTGTTTAAGTAACGTCTAACAAGCGCAATATGGCTAGTTCTACCGGCTTCTTTCTCAAAATCTCTCGAATGAGAAACTTGTAAATTTCATTAATTGAAGGCTGTGCTATCATTTGGTCTGATTATAGATGAATTATATATATTGTAAAGAACATCTTAGAGTAATACTTTCAGGATTATGAATCTTATTAGCATTTACAACATAATAATAATACCACTATTCATGGCTCTTATAATAATTCTTAAATTAAATTGTGACTAAACAAAGCAAACACCATTCTATTTAATCCTTTTTCGCTTTTTTCAGCCCTCTAAACCAAACTCTTACGTCCGGTAGGAACTGATTCGGTGTAGTCTTCATGTATTCGGGATATCCAGGAAGCGCTTTGAGATCCCTTTCTTCAAATTTCGCTCCAATGAAAGTAAATAGGTCTATTGTGATGATATGCGCCAAGCGAGTTATCGTGTAGGAGGTCGGACCAAACGTAGTAAAGAGAAAGACTGACGTGTACAAAGGATGTCGGCAAGAGGCTCTCAGCTTGGAATGGGTCTCAACATCCACGAAAGCCGGGAATTTCGACCCTTTGTTCTTTCTCCAATCTCTCAACAGGCCGAAGCAAAAGACATCGTTCTCTCCCATGTCTGCCAGCGACCAAAGGAAGAGTATCAGTCCTGAGATATAGAACATGTACCAAACGATACGAGCATATGGGAAATCGACCTTGAATATCACCTTATCATCCGCTTGGTAAAGCTGGAACATGAAGATGCACAAGAGCGACGCGGCGAAGTTGAACAAGAGTCTTTCATAGAAAACGTAGTTTCTCCACATTCTTTGCATAGCCTCCTTGAACCACATTCTCGCCATAATCAAATGCTGGAAGATGAAAGGAAGATAGAGAGCCAAATTGAACATCAACTTCTCACCTGAGGTCACCTTTCTTCCGAGATAGTCATCCAATTTAAAGCGGCCGCCTTTCATCACATTGGCGCTCCCGAAGATGCTAATTTCGGTTGGAAAGAGAGCGTTTTGGGTGATAGCAACCACAGCAACCGCTAAGCAAATTTTTTGAACGATAGAAACTCTGGTGAGGCCTTTATCGTCGATTGGGATAAATCCAAAGTCTTTTTTCATTTTTCGAAATTATGTTATACTGATCTGAGTTCCAACAATTCAACATAAATCATAATTTTCAAGATTACTGAACCAGGTTTAAGAGGTTAAAATTAATCGTCTCTCCTTCCGAACTGCAGGAAAACGGCTAAATCAAGCGAAATTCTGGAGAAATTACTGACCAAACAATTAATGTAGATGAATGTATAAACTAAAGGTAGTGACTCTGAAACAAGCACGTCTCGTTGTGGTTGGTGAGAAAATACATCTTTATCATAAAATATGTATTTTATCAGATAGTATGGAAATAGAAGATTTTTTCCAGGCTAATTTTTGAAGAATGAATCTAAACACAAGCAAGATCCAAATAAATAGTTTTTTGAGCAGATTCCGGCAAGAGGCGGGTGAGCTTTCGATGCATAAATAATAGAGAATTTGACATTTCAGTAAAGAATAATTCTAGATGAGTAAATTTAGAAATACATTTGCGTATTTCAATGTAGGAAATAATAGATTAAACGTATGCAAAATCTCTGTTTTTTCAATAAATGTTATTTTATAATCTGTAATGATGCTGGAAGAGAAATTAACTTTGATGATGATACGTAAGCAATCTATCCAAAGAGAGCTGATGATATTCCCTTTTTATATCCATAATTGGGTTTGATAGAGTTATCAATCAGCGGTCAAAGGATGTTATCAATTTTACAACAAACTGTGAAAATAGCAGGCTGTGGCAATATACAGAGCGCCTGCTAGACAATATTCAAGATGATTTGAATTAGTGATGCTCTTAGCACTCTAAAATATAGAATTCACTCTCTGCTCATTGCATGAAATGAAGATATGTGAACTTTCATCGGAATTTCTTCCTTAACTCTGCTTTGTGAAGTTTGCCGAAACATTTCCTCTCCCTAAAAGGGCTTGATTCCTTTTTTTTCCCCCTTCTCTCTCTCTAAAAATCAAGAGAAGTCAATTTGTAAATTGAACTTTCGACCGAAATACAACCTCTGACTTTCGAGGAATATCAGGTGATGTCGCAAATACTCTAATAATACTCAAAGATGAGGTTTCAAATACTTATTTCAATGTCACTTAACTATCCTCTTAACTATTTCTTAGAGAATAAGAAAGAAATTTAGTTGGTTTTGAATTAATTTTTCATTGTATAAACTCTTTTTTACAGGTTGCCATGTCATACCCCTTTTATTTACGACACAATATAATAATATCATCATTTATAATTAATTAATAGAGTTCAATCGCCACATATCAATCCCATCTTTAACTGTATCTTGAAGAGCCAATTTTCCAGCTTCATTTAACTTCATTTTTTTAGTGAGGAACCTCAGCTTTTTGTCATTCTCATAGATGGCGCATAACTTTTTCTGATTTACATTCGAAATAATCGCAGAAGCGCCATCCTGTCGGGTTTCTATCCTCCAGGTTTGACTAGCGAGACTTTGTTCCAATGGAGACAGTTCTATCCCGTCAGTTCCATCCACTGTTAAAGCGAGTCCAGTGGAGTCATGAATGATACGACAATCTCCCTCATCATTCAATTTTCTGATCTCAAACTGTTGGCTCTTCGAGATCTCCTTTAAGCTGACTCGAATAGCTGTTTCTCCTGATCGAAGAAATCTGGGAACATTCACTGCAAGGTCAGGAAATTCGAAAGAGTGAATAGAGACAATTTCCTTTGGGTAATTAGAGGAAACCTTCTCTTCTTCATCTGTATCTGTATCTGTAGTCTGGGCCTCTTCTATGCAGACCACCAGTACTTGCTTTTCTTGCTTTGTCGCAGAAAGAGATTCCAGAGCTATCTTTCGGCTTTCTTTCATGCTTTCAATGTCTTCAAAAGCCTGGAGTTTTACTGAATCGCATTTGTTGCTGGTAATAGTTTCTTCTTCCAAGACTTTGATGGCTTGATCGTAGTACTTGACTGATTCAGCAAAGTTTTGCATCTTGAAATTGACATTGGCAAGTCCTCTATATCCCCAGAAGTCTCTTGGCTCCCTTCTAATAGCTCGATTATAAGCTTTCAGAGCTTCCTCATAGTTTTCCCTGTCACACATGATATCTCCCAGGTAGTTGAATAGGAAATATCGGCCCTTTTCACCGTTTTTCAAGGAAAAGTCGATCCATTCAAGGCAACGATCCTCATATTTTTTCTTTTTCTCAGGATTGTCAGCATGTCTAGCCCAATCTCCATATAAGTAAGCAAGCTGTGCGGTGATCTTCCTATGAGTGGAACTTCCGGTTTCAGTTGGCACAGTTAAGACTTGCTTCATGGTTTCTTTTCCCTTCTTAAACTTGCAGAGTCTTAAGTAACAAAGAGCTTTCCGACAGAGTAAAGAAGCTCGAGTTTCATCAGAGATAGAATTTTCCAGTAATCTATCTGCGGAGGCAATACATTTATCATAATGGCCTTGATGGAATAACTTTTGAAGATCAGAGATTATCCCTTCAATTGACTTAACAGTCTTTGGGGTTTTGTACTCACCAATAAAGAGGTTTCGATTCATTTTGAAAGCTGTTGACAAGTCTTTGAGTTATCTTGTGATTATTAATTAGGAATATCATTGCGGAATAAATAGAAGATGATGCTCTAAGAGCTAGATATTTGCGTACCGATCGAAATAAAAACTTTAAAATATTATAACATAGAATTTCCTGATCAGAATAATTATATCAGGTCTGAATATATCCTCTCAAGCTGATCTTTCCTCAGTCAAATTACCTTAAAGGCTGTTCTGAGGACTCTTTAACTCTATAGTGTCTAATTCGGGATGAGTATCTCTAATCAGACATTAATGTTGACCAAAATTCAAATATTTCATGCCTTCGAGGGTTAAGATCTCAAATTGTTGGAAAATTTATTCACAATAGCAAATAAATCTTATCCTTTCAGTGAGCGCCTGTGCCTTTAAGGTGAGCAAGGCAAATCTTCCCAATAGTTTCAACGCAAAAAGGTCAACATGTAAATTTTATTAAAAAAATGTCTAGATATAGGAGTCATGGCTCACAATGCACCAATTTCTGAAGATTGTTCAGCTTTGTAATGAAAGTTGCTCAGGAGTTAGAAGCATTTTTTGTTGTTTCCAGAAGACAAGACTATTTCTTTTTTGCAACTTCACTCCCGAGTCATGAATATTGATATTTTCGATGCCAATTAAGTTTAATGACGAAACAAAAAAGCGAAAAACACAAGAAAAGAAACATAGACATCTAGATCTCCTATCTTGCCAATCGTAATATCATAGCGTCCTCTCTATGATTTTCGATTTTTTGGTTCAAAGGCTCCTCAACACCACGTGTTCTATCACCCTAAGAAACCTGGCGCGATTTTCGATTTTCGATTTTATTGTTGAAGACAGGATACGAGCAGCTCTGAACTTTGATTAACTTCCAACAAATAAAAAATAAATCTGTTATAGTCCTACAATAATTCAACTATTTTCATAGAAGAATCTCAATGCTATTTCTGTAGTCCCAAAATTCAATGGATTAACTTGTGGTTTTTCATTCTTATGAAGGATCTATGAAGAATAACCTACAATGATATGATACTTTCAACGTGCTGAATATTTACTTTCCAAAGCAACAATCTTAAGCAACTATTATTATTTTTTCGCTTAGTATGGGCAAACATACAAAAATCACACAAACTAATTAATCCTTTTTCACAGCTTTTCCCCTTCTAAACCAGACTCTCACATCTGGAAGGAACTGATTTGGTGTTGTCTTCATATAGTCAGGATATCCAGGAATGGATTTCAGGTCTTTTTCTTCAAGCGTAGCTCCGGTGTAGGTAAACAGATCGATCGTGATGATATGACCCAAACGAGTGATGGTGTACGCTGTAGGACCGAACGTGGTAAAGAGAAAGATCGACGCATAAAGCGGATGTCGACAGGACGTTCTCAGCTTAGATTGAGTTTCGACATCCACGAAAGCCGGGAATCTCGACCCTTTGCTCTGCTTCCAGTAATTCAAGAGGCCGAAGCAGAAGATATCATTTTCTCCCATGTCTAGCACTGACCAAAAGAAGAGAAGCATTCCTGAAGCATAGAACACATACCAAATGATACGGGCATATGGGAAGTCGATCTCGAACACTACCTTCTCATCCGGTTGATAGAACTGGAACATAGTGAAGGTTATTATAGATGCGACCAAATTGAACAAGAGTCTTTCATAGAAGACGTAGTTTCTCCACATTCTTTGCATCGCTACCTTGAACCAGATTCTCGCCATTGTCAAATGCTGAATGAAGAAAGGGATATAGAGCAGCAGGTTGAACACTAGTTTCTCGCTTGGAGTGACTTTTCTTCCAAGGTAGTTATCTAATTTGAAGAAGCCGCCTTTCATTATGTTGGCAGATCCGAAGATGCTGATTTCTGTTGGAAAGAAACCGATTTGGCCAAGAGCAACCATTGAAATAGCAAATCCGACTTTTTGAGCAATGGAAGCTCTGATGAGGCCTCTGTCGTCGATTGGAATGAATCCGAATTCTTTCATTTTGAGATATTATTTTTTGGAGCTAAATTATAATAATTGAGTTGTAATAATATCTGGTTAAATACAAATTAATTGCGATACTGAATGAGTAAATTTGATGGTTCGAATTAAGTATTCACCCTATGTTGTAGCAGCAAAACGAATTATTTGGAAAAACTGAAAATGCTACTGACCAACTTACAAAATCAGCGCAAGTGCAGAAAACCCAAAAGACAGTAGCTCGGAACTTCACAACAGAAATTCGTGGTATCTGGATAGAGTCCTTGTGTAGGAAAAACACGGAATGTTTTTGTAAAATAAGAGCTGAACTATTATTTCGGCTAGATCTATCCAAAATTTCAACACGCATTGAAGGAGGAATTTCTATCAAAGAATATTGGTGAGGCATGGATATTTTCCAGAGAAAGCCAAAGACCAGCGTTGCTGTGAGAAGAGAGGCTGAACTTCAGGCTATTACAAAGATATAACCTAATCAGTGAAGAAATTTCCAATTCTTAATAATTTTAAGCCTCATTTTACGGAAAACATTTAAGACAAATAAATTAAACCGAGGAACTTTCTAATTAAACCAAGCGAGCCATTCTGGTGAAAATCACTCTGCGTGATTCAGCGAGTTTCTTCTTAAAATATCAACAATTGAAATCCTATTTCCTAAAGAGAAAGCAACGAAACTGACCTTCCATTTTCTGCAGCGTCGACTTCCATTATTGATAAGATACTGTATATCTTATTCTTTGAACAAAACCAAGAAAAGATTGAGTGTTTTGACTTTTTGTGCCTGTATATATATATGCAGAATGAGTACAATAATGACTAGTATTCGGGGCCTATGTTCCGATCATAGGTATTTATCGCTTGTATTGAACGATGTATGAAGTACAAACTGAAATCAATCGTCCGAAGTATGAATTCAACATTTATAGCAAATAAATAATTAGCTTTTATCTTTAGTTCAGTCTGTGTTTAGCAAACCAAATCCATTATATATTCTCAGTATCTATTCCTTTTTAGCAACTTTCGAACCCCTGAACCAAACTCTGATATCAGGAATAAATCGATTTGGTGTAGCCTTCATGTAGTCAGAATATCCAGGGATAGTTTTGAGGCATCTCTCTTCCAGTAAAGTACCCATGTAGGTGAATACCTCCATCGTAATCATGTGCCCTAAGCGAGTGGCTGTATAAACAGTCGGACCAAATATATTGAAAACAAGAATCGCGAAAAAATGAGGAAATCGACAAGATAAACTCAGAATTGATTGAGTCTCAGAGTCTATCGAAGCTGGAAACCTTGATCCTTTATTCTTCTTCCACTCTTTCAAGAGACCAAAGCAGAAGACGTCGTCTGGACTCATGTCTGCAAGGGACCAAACCCAGAGAACGAGGGCGAGGATGCTTATGCTCATCCAAATAAAGGAAGCAAACGGGAACTTGACTTCGAAGATCATTTTATCGTCTGCTTGGAAGAACCAAGACATCATAAAGAGCAAAATAGAGGTAACGAGATTGAAGAGAATTCTTTCATAGAAGACGTAGTTCCTCCACATTGTTTGCATTGCTTCCTTGAACCACATCCTGGACATGGTCATATGTTGGATGATAAAGGGGAGATAGAGCATGAAATTGAAAAGAACTTTCTCGGTAGTCGTCACTTTTCTGCCAAGATAGTTTTGTAATTTGAAGCAGCCGCCATCCATCACGGTGGGAGACCCGAAAATTCTGATGCCTGTTGGAAATAGACCGCTTTGGGTGAAAGCAAGTATGGAAATGACAGCAACAATTTTTTGGACGAGGGAAACTCTGACGAGAGTACGGTCGTCGATTGGAATGAATCCAAAATCTTTCATTTCAAAGATTTTCGCAATTAAAATATATTGCAATGAAAACAAAAGTTCGAAATAAGTAGGTGTTTATATCCGATATGATTTCAAATAAATCAGCTTAATGATACAGTAATTCTGACATCGATAGTCAGTTATGTAAAAGCTGAAAGAGAATAGGCCCCAAAAAAGTTATGAACATCTTAGAAGGGACTGTTCTGTAATCGCATACTCAAAGAGTTGACTCAAGAAAGAGCAGTTATACATTCGGAATTACAGCTATTATGTTCAAAATTCTCGCAGCGGAAGAGGAACCTTAAATGGCATCCTCCGAGTTGATGAAATTCACCGCAGTTTATTTGATTCCTATTCTGTTTAAATCATCTAAAGCGTTTTCAAAAATTAGAATTATGAAATTACGTATATTAGTTGCACGCGAACAGTAAATATCGAGAATTTGTATTGGTACGACTCGCATTTTAAATATGAAAAGAGCGACCTTATCATTTAAAAAGAGCAGACAATTAAATTTCAGGTTGAATGTGTTATAATTATGTTCTTTAATATTGTTAAACCAACAAGACAACTTCTACTTGGTTGCTTTTTTCTCAGTTTTAACACCTCTAAACCACACTCTGACATCAGGGATAAACCGATTTGGTGTCGCCTTCATATAGTCAGTATATCCAGGAAACGTTCTGAGTTTTCTCTCCTCGAAAGTCGCTCCAATATAGACATATGTGTTATTGTTGTGACTATATGACCAAGTCTCGTAGCAGTGTAGACAGTCGGACCGAAGATGTTATAGATGAACATGGAGAAATACAGAGGATGCCGACAAGAAGCTCGCAGAACAGAATTTGTCTCGCCCTCTACATACGCAGGGAATTTCGACCCTTTCTTCGTCTTAAAGTCTTTCAGCCGGCCAATGCCATAGAGGTCGTTGTCTCCCATATCACCAACAGCCCAGCTGCTCATGAAAAACCCAAAAGCATAGAGCATGATCCATATCGCAGTGGCAAATGGGAAATCAACTGTGAATATTATGTAGTCATCAGATTGAAAGAACACGAATATGAACCAGACCGTAATGAATGAGAATAGGTTGAATAGGATCCGTTCATAGAAGACAAAGTTCCTCCAACGCATTTGCATCGCTTCCTTGAACCATGTTCGTGCCATTATTGAATGCTGGATGATGAAGGGTATATAAAGTGTGAAGTTGAATAACAATTTCTCGAATGTCGTCACTTTTCGACCGAGGTAAGCATCCAGCTTGAAGATGTTGTTATTCATCACATTGGGAGATCCGAAGATGCTTATCCCTGCCGGGAAAAGAGTTATCAGAATGTTAGTGATCAGCGAGATGACATAGACGACTTTGTGAGCGAGAGAAACCCTTCGAAGAGTGTTGTCGTCGATCTCGACAAAATTAAGTCCCATGATTAAATAAATTTAATTTTTAGAACTCTCTCTCTCTGACCAGTTTTAACACTTATAAAATTAACACCAAACGCTTGAACTCCTCCCTTAGAATTTCCATGCATCGCCAATTAATAATGCTCTAATTCAATATCCTAAGCCAGCTCTGTGAAATAGTTTGAAGATATTCGGAATTATAAAATTACTTATACTGTTATAACTGCAATACTAACAAATCATAAACTATTAAATGATAAAAATCATAATAAATCCAAACACGTCTCAGTTTAAATACATTCAAAAAGCCCACCTTAATTGGTTCTAAGGCCTGTTATCTCTTATATAAAGTAAAATACCCTGACGATACAAGTAAAGAGCTTTAGATACAGCTTTCTATGCAGTTTTAACCCCTTTAAACCAGACCCTGACATCAGGAATAAACTGGCTTGGAGTAGCTTTCATGTACTCAGTATACCCAGGCAGAGATTTCAGCCCTCTCTCCTCTAATTTGGCGCCAATATAGACGAAGACAACTATCGTGATTATATGCCCAAGTCGTGTGGCTGTGTAGACAGTAGGACCGAAAGTATTGTAGATAAACATGGAAAAGTAAAGAGGATGCCGACAAGACGCTCTCAAAATTGAATTCGTCTTCACATCCACACAAGCAGGGAATTTCGAGCCTTTTTTCGCTTTGAATTCTTTTAAGAGACCAAATCCGTGAAGGTCATTCTCTCCCATGTCTACAGCAGCCCAACTACTCATAAAAAATCCAAAAGCATAGAGCAGATACCAAATAATGCTGGCGAATGGAAAATCAACGTTGAAGATGACCCTCTCGTCTGGTTGATGGAGCACGTACATGAATAAGCATGAAATCGATGAGGCAAAGTTAAAGACGAATCGCTCATAGAAAACATAATTTCTCCAGTGCCTTTCGACTGCTTTTTTAAACCACATCCTGGACATGGTCAAGTGCTGTATCATGAAAGGAAGGTAGAGCATGAAATTGAATAGAAGTTTCTCTGTGAGAGTCACTTTGCGGCCAAGGAAGGTATCCAAGTTGAAGATGTCGTTTTTGAGGATATTAGGAGATCCCAAGATGCTTATATCGGTCGGAAAGAGAGAAATCTGAAGAAAAGTAACAAAAGAAATCACATAGACTACTTTCTGCACGAGAAAAACTCGTTGGAATGTGCGTTCGTCGATTGGTATGAAATTATCTGCCATGATTGTTTACTGGTTTATTTATTGTAAATTCTATTAGAAAAAGCCAAGATACTGTGCGTAAATTCAGTTTTATTTAGATAACAGCTAATTTAATTTTGTTGGATGTATTTCTAATCCTCTTGCTCAGAAGATATATTGTCGGTAATTGATATGAATCCCTTGAACTATGGAAAATCGGCATTATAGATGATATTCTAGTTTTTTTCCCCTCCTCTCGTTTAAGTTTTATCATAGGAAACATATTAGGTGTATGACAATTCCAATTTAATATTAACCTTTTATCAGGCTTAACTTCTCAATTCATCACAATAATACAAGAAAATTTGCTGAAACTTGCATCAAAATAGGCTCTGAGATTGTAACACCATTGTTGCGGGATCAAACAACAATACAACAAATCAAACATAATAAGACATTGAGTTTTCAAAAACTAATTCCAAATTAGTTCCATTAATCTTTCTTCCTTGCTTTCACACCCCTCACCCAAACTCTAACGTCAGGAATAAATTTATTAGGCGTAGCTTTCATGTAATCAACGTATCCTGGAACAGCCTTGAGGCTCTTCTCCTCAAACTGAGTTCCAATATATATGTACGTAAACAGCGTAATTATGTGTCCCAAGCGTGTCGCTGTGTATACAGTCGGGCCAAAAGCATTGTAGAGGTATGTAGCAAAGCCGAGAGGGTGCCGACAAGAAGCCCTCAGGATTGATTCAGTCTTAAGAGACACAAACGCAGGAAATTTCGATCCCTTCTTCGCTCTGAAATCTTTGAGGAGTCCGAAACAATACAAGTCATTCTCTCCCATATCTGCCAGAGCCCACGCACTTAGCAAAAGCCCCAGAACATAGAGAGCGTACCAAACAACCTTAGCATACGGGAAGTTAATGCTAAATAAGACTCTGTCGTCTGGTTGATAAAAAGCAAGCATAAATAGCGAAGAAATTGAGGCAACAAGGTTGAAAAGAAGTCTCTCATAGAACACGTAGTTTCTCCAATGTCGTTGCATCGCACTCTTGAACCACATTTTGGACATAATGGAGTGTAGGATGATGAAAGGGAGGTAAAGTATGAAGTTGAACAACAGCTTCTCACCCACTGTGACTTTTCTACCAAGATAGTCATCTAGTTTGAAGATATTGTTTTTGAGGACGTTAGGAGAACCAAATACACTGAATTCTGTTGGAAAGAGTGCGATTTGAAGAAAAGCCAGGGAAGTGATCACACCAACAACTTTCTGTGTGAGAGAAACTTTGAAGAGGGTTCTGTCGTCAGCAGCGATAAAATTATCTGTCATGTGAATTGGCAAAATGATTTTTTTGAGCTGGGTTTTTATCTTAAATCAGTTCGAATCGAACTTTCTTCGTGGATTTTTGATAACAGATAAATCTTATAGTTTTTGCATTGTTGTGGTTCCTGAGAATAGAAAATTTCAGCTGTGAAAGAGACTTCTCAAGAAAATATCAATACTAAGAGGAAGCTGCATATTGAGCAGTGAATCGCTTTAAGCTAATTACAGATTTAAGTATATCTCAGTGCAAAATTCTCAAAGAGTTTTACTGAACCTCAGTTTTGTCTCATTAAAAATCAAATGAATATTCATTGCTATCATTCTGATATTTTTAAATTGCGATCGATTGTCTAATGAAAATAAATGACATTTGGCTTTGCCTGGTTCACATACAATAAGAATGAAAAGAAATAACTTTTCAGATAAAATATATTCTAATTCGATTCGAAGGGGAATTGAACACCTTTCATTCCTTCTTGAGGGTTTTCAAGCCTCTAACCCAAACCCTTACATCAGGAACAAATTGATTCGGCGTTGCTTTCATATAGTCAGTATATCCAGGGATAGATTTTAAGCCCTTTTCCTCAAGTTTAGCTCCAATATAAACAAATATAAGTATCGTGATGATGTATCCCAAGCGCGTGGCAGTGTAGATGGTCGGGCCAAAAGTATTATAAATGAACATCGAAAAGTAAAGAGGGTGCCGGCAAGACGCTCTCAGGATAGATTTGGTCTCAACATCAACGAAGGCTGGGAATTTTGATCCTTTCTTCTTTTTGAAAT
>ENA-UOUE01000973-UOUE01000973.1-compost-metagenome-genome-assembly--contig:-NODE-973-length-20640-cov-10.139522_pt1 | contig 20640 bp, 13 predicted proteins | sample MGYA00238146_ERZ747223 | MGnify/ENA primary metagenome ERZ747223 (study PRJEB28781, sample SAMN06268865) | compost metagenome | isolation source: single cell | place: USA: California, Emeryville, Joint...
AAAATTTCTGAAGTGAGCATTGGTCAATCAATCATTCCTGAAGCTCCAAAACTCGTAACTGAGACTGTATCTTACGAAGTGAAAGGAAACATCATGTTTTTCCCAAACATCACGTTCTCCGGAGTTGATGGCTATGCCTATATTTGCCTTGTACCAAATAACTCGCAAACAAGCGACATTTCACCGTCATCAGCGCTCATCCTCTCGACAGTGAAATCAACTTCTCAATCTACCGATGATTATATTATTGAAAAAATCCGATTTTTCAATGGAGAAGCATTGGCGGTTCTTATTGAAGAGATTAATCCAAACACCACATATAATATTGTGATCTTCGGTACTAATGAAGATCAAAGCAATTTTGCATTTAGAACGCCACGGGTGTTAATTCAAGCAATACTAGGAACGAGCTTACCAGAGGGAAGCGTCGGATTCTCCTCTTTCATCTTTATTGCGACTGAAATAGGCGCTGTAGTATTCCTGATCGTGACTTGGCTTGGTTTGTTTTCGAAAATCAAGATCAAGTTTCACAAATGCCGACGATGTTTGAGACCAAAGCCTTCTCATGTGAAAGCTCGAAAAATACAAGTGATTCGAAACAAAGACGGCCCAACTAACCCTCAGTTTGATTTGAAAAATGCAAGTACTATCATAGAATTACAAGCCGATGAGAGCCTCCGTCGATTAGGAAGCACTCAAGCAAAATCACTCAACCCTAGTCTCGTTTGCCTAGAAAAATTAGGAGAAAGAGCAGGAAAAGTTAACCCAGGCGATATTAATCCTTTATCCTTATCACAAATTCCACTTGCGGAGGGACAGAGCCTTTCAAATATATATGTTCATAAAGTTGATGTTACTCTCTTGGAAGTCCCAGATGAAGTTCAAGATTTCAAGATTTCAAGGAGATAAGGTTCGATAAAATAAATCAAAGCAAGAAATTCTGATTCATGAAAACCTAATGTATTTCCTATCTTCAATTTAGTGAGTAAAATTCCAAAATGCAAGACATCATTTTTCAATTCATGCAGACGTGAAAGTTGATTTTATACTTCATTCCATGCTATTTAATCAATAAATTTGAAGGGCTCACACACGTATAATCGCGAGAAAGTTACGAATCCTAGGTGAGAAAGATTGTTTCTAAAATAGCAGTTTTTTGGTATTCAAACCCAAATTTACCATCTCTGCTCATCTTCAGTATGACTCGTCAATATTTTGATTAGTTTTCCTTTCTGAAGGCTATTTGTACTATCATGAGATTTTAGTTTAATGAGATTTTGCTAAGACTCTCAATTAGGATCAGAATATGATCTTCTTTTTGTTTACTATACCAAGTTAATTTTTCATAAGAACCTTTTATAGGCGTCACGATTTCTCGAGAAGTCATGGGATAGTGCCAACAGCAAAGGATTTGTTTTTCATGTGCATCAGTCTTGAGCACGATCGACTTAAATGGCATTTTAATCATTATTTTATGAACAAGAGAGATTGATGAATGAAGATACAAAGCCAATCCTGAAATAAAAACGGTATTATAAACAGATGACAGAACGTTCACTCAAATTTCCGCTATTGCAACTCTCTTGGAATGCTAAGTGTGGAATAAAAATTTATACTCAGACACAATTTATTTATTCATCTAATTTAATAAGGTACGAAAGCTTAAACCCAGATTTCAAGAATTAATTGAGCTCACTCTCTATAAATTTTGCTATCTCATTAACGCTATATGGATTTATTTGCGTTCTTTAATTGTGAAGGCGGAGCAAATTTGAATTAATTCAAGGTCGTTGGATCACCTCTGCAAAATAATCGAGAAAGATACCTAGAAAGTAATAGCTATGAGCTGCAATATTCTTTTCTAATCATAGAGAGATATAATGACCGGATTATACATTAAAAATTCAAGGTTTTAGACACCCACTTTTCATACAGCTTCTGATTGAACAGTGATCAGGGCTTTAATGCCCTCTAAGCAAGAGGGAGCTCCTTCGGAATTATTTCTAAAACTAACTCTTCGTTGGAGTTCAATTCTAAGCAAATTTTGTACACTTTGGACGCAAAAAGGCTATGAAAAGCCTCCAATCTTGAATTTTCCATCATTATATCACAGCAAATTTCCAGTTTATCTGGCCAACGAACTCTACCATTCTTTACTTTTCCCCTTAGGTGTTTGCATTAAATCGATATACCTCACTTTCTGACTTTAATTGCTTTGTATTCGAATCTCCACCAAAGTTTTTCAACCATACGAAATGGATTCCGGAGAACTAAGTTGTTTTTATTTTGAACAAATTGATTCTAATTAGAATTCGAACAAATCGTTCGCAAAATTCAGAACATATCCTAATTACGCAAATCAAAGCAGCGGTAAATAGAAATAGAAAACTTCTTAAATTTTCTTTTTTCCTAAAGAGCTCAGACTTTAAGCTAAGCTTTTCGAGGCCAAGTAAGGCCGAGTATCTTGCTTACTGCGTTTGTAGCAGCTCAAATTTTGTAATCAAAGCGCTTTCGATTGATTTCGGAGCTTACGGATTTTGAACTCGACAATTCCTTTTCACTATTTGCGATACAACTTGCGAGGTAAATATCAATAGAGAACGATTATATTATATTAATCGATCGATTTTTTTTTGTGAACTTCAAAAATGTTTTTAATTAATTTCACGAACATCTTTACTTTTATTTATTCTGAAATCTGGAATTTTATTTTTTTTTTTGATTCTCAGAAGCCTATATAATTTTAATAAATTTTGATTACTAAAGAATGAACCTTTCCACCTTCAGCATACTACTCTGGATTCTCTTTTTCATACTCAAACCTTTCCGAGCCGCTCAGGATGTATGCATTATCTTTCCACCGTGCACTTCTCACCTAGTTAATCACAGTCGCATTTTAAGCAACTACCTGATGCGAATATTATTTGTTCCGGAACAGACTATGTTGCATACACTGCCAGTGATATGGGACTTACCGGTACTTAGTTTTCATGACTGGTTCTCATGAATTTTAAGGTTCGTACTATAATACATTTACTTATGCGTTCTGGTGGCTTACTCCAACAATGGAAGAGAGAGCGATGTTACCACCAAGTACGAACGCCGTTTTTGCGAGATTCAATAACATGCCTGAGTAATCTTTTATCTTCCGCATTTGCTGATGATCCTTTGCACAGGAGCGGAAACCACGTTCGACTTCTCATCCAATTCGATTACCCCACTTATAGCTACGTCTTCAAGGCGTTTGTTAATAATACACCACACGCAGTAACTACCACCCCAGTAATAAAGCATTGCTTTTTCTCCTGTCATTACAATTGTTATAGTTCATATGTCCCCCAGGAGTTTGGATTTTCTTCGCTCAGACACTCGACTACACTGCGAATAGTGTTCGGAATTATTACTACAACCCTACGCTAGCCATAGACGCAGCTTCAAACGGAGTTGTAAGCCAAACTTTCAATATTCCGATCGGCACAGGTGATGTTATCCTGGACACTGATGTTTTATACATCGGCGGAGCGCCAAGTGCAAATTGCTCTTGTGGATATTTCGGAAGGATCATGGTCATACCGACGACTTTCACAGCGTTGATCCCTGATATTGAGACTTTGAGGTTTGGAACGATAGGTATAGTTCCAAATAAATTAAATGTGACTATACGCGATTAGATATCAATTATGTTGCAGTCTTCCATTTTAACGAATACCAAGGACAGATCATTAGCAACGCTCTGAATTCCAATAATTATTTCACCCTTGGATCTAATAGCACCGGGACAGATAGCAATGATCCAGATTGGGATCGGGTATTGATTGAGATTATTTCTAATTGATAACGAATTACATCTAGAATAACGGAGGTTTAACCTTCCCCTATGCGGAGTCCGCCAAATATATTTCTCTTAATGATGTTTCGCTTATCAGTTATGGGATGCAACTGGACTTCACTTTTGAATGGCAATTTAACGCATATTCGTCCTTGGACTTCGAGTTTCTGCAAAAGGGAAGCCTAAAACTCTCCTTTAGCTCGACGCGTGCTTTAACGGTGGCTTTTGACTCTTACGAACAGAGTTTTCCAGCCGTTACACTCCCAAGTAACACTTATTCAGGAATTAGAAGCTAACAAGAAAACTTTGAAGTTGGTTTTAGCGCATTCCGACTCTATTGCTCAAATTTTCAAAGACCCACGATCTTTTGCCGTCTTTGGGTCAATGGAGTGGCACGAGGAGAAGTCATATTCCCTTCAACACTATACGTCACTGATTCTCCTACTTACCCGATTACGATCCCTCCTCCGGATTCAGGAACCAAGGCGTTCCAAGGAGTGCTCAAGCGATTCTTGATCGCAACTAACCATACCACTGTCTACCCAATATGTAACTGCTATTTCTCTCCTGTCTTTCTAAATATTTCATCTAGATAGCATGGGAAGTTGTTTATGGAGCATGAATAATAAGTGCTACAAGGTCAATCCAGAATACTTTACCCAATTCACTTGTCCAGAAGGAACCTATAAAGATTTAGTGTCATATATATGCGCACCATGCCCTGCTGGTTGCGAGGCCTGTGAACACGGTTCCCTTACTGGCTGTACGAGATGCGCCTCTGGATTTGTATTTGTTGACAGTGCCTGTCAATGCGCTACGGGAACACACTTTAACTCAGCCTCAGGAACCTGCAGTATAGATTCATTTCATTAGATTAATTAATTCACTTTTGACTTTAATAGGTGGCTGCATTTCCGGTTATTATAGAGATTCGACAGGATCCTGCGTCCAAACTTGCCCTACCGGATATTATGGAAATGAAACAACGAGAACTTGTGAATTCATTTCGTGTCCTTCAAACTGTCTGGTATGTGATGGTGTTTGCATCATATGCTATTCTCCTTATCTATTGGAAAACGGACAATGTACCACGACTTGTTCAAGTTCCAATCCAATTGCTTTTGATGGCAAATGCCTCAGTAGCTGCCCTCAAGGCTACCAAACACTGGTTCAACCCTCAAATCATACTTGCATACTTTGCGATGAGAGTTGCTTCACATGCTCAGGTCCTGCCAAAGATAATTGCCTCACCTGCAACTCCGGCAGTTTCATACAAAATAGCACGTGTCTTTCTTGCAATTCTTCATGCGAAACGTGCTTCCTGGATGCAAATTACTGCACCTCCTGTCCAAATGGTACCTATTTACTCGGATCAACCTGTGTTTCGGAATGTCCAGGCACTGCCTTTGAGAGCAACAGGACCTGTGCAGCGTCGACCACAGACACAGACACGAACTTAGGATGTTTGTCCCCAATGTCTTTGACAAGCACAGGAAACTGTGTTTATTGTGGTGGCAACTGTGCTAAGTGCTCTGACGATCTCATTTGCTTGGTTTGTAATCCAGGTTTAGTACCCCTGAACGGAGTTTGCACATTACCGAATAGTTTATCAAGTGTGGGTTATAAGTCAGGGGCTATCAAGAGCATTGAAGCCTTATCATTGCTGCAATATTCTACTTCTGAGACTGTCTTAACCGAACTGAGTGCAGATATCTCTTCGGTAAATGACATAACGGTCTATTGGATTCTTTTTGCGAAAGATATTGCACCGGACTATGAGACTCTTTCCTGTGATAATATTCAGGAAATGGTTACCAGTAATCTCACTCAAGGATTTCCTCGCTCTGTGCTCCAAACGGGAGACTTCGGTTTTGAATACCTCAACTTTACCGATTCCTACGGAATTTATTTGAATTTTACTGGCCTGAGAGCTGCCCTCAATTACAACTATACTATCTGTACGCATCAATTCAACAATCAGCTCTGGGATTCTGGATCGATTGAATTCACGACTAAAGATAATGGATACGCAATTCGAAAGATCAAGCTCACTATGGACACTAACTTGGCCTTAGAAGACTTGAGCTCATTTTTATGTGCTTTAACCTCGGCTCTAAGGATCACCAATTCTACTATCATCACATCCGAAGGCTGTTCCTGCACCTCTGAGAGCGCTGAGAGTGCGAGAAGACTTCTCAATGATCGAAACCAGCAAAACCCAATTCCCAATTCGAACCGAAGGACTCTTGCTTCAGCGAGTACAAACCAGCTTGACCTCCTAGTCTATGGAGACCCTACCTCAGAGACGATTGACTCTACTACTACTCAAATCATTGAAAAGCTCTCTTCAAAATCTTTCATGGATTCCTTTGTTTATTCTTCTTCATCAACAACAACAGTATCCTCAAAAGGGACAGTCAAAATTTCTGAAGTGAGCATTGGTCAATCAATCATTCCTGAAGCTCCAAAACTCGTAACTGAGACTGTATCTTACGAGGTGAAAGGAAACATCATGTTTTTCCCAAACATCACGTTCTCCGGAGTTGATGGCTACGCCTATATTTGTCTCGTACCAAACAACTCACAAGCAGATACTATTGTTCCTCTTCCTTCATCCGCACTCATCCTGTCTGCGGCGAAATCAAGGTCTGAACCTGCTGACGATTATCTCATTAGAAGAATCCGATTTTTCAATGGAGAAGCGTTGGCGGTCGCTATCGAAGGGGTTAATCCCAACATCTCCTATAATATTGCGATATTCGGCACAAATGAAGATCAAAGCAGTTTCGCATTTAGAACACCACGACTTTTAATTCAGGCAATACTAGGAGGGAGCTTACCAGAGGGAAGCATCGGATTCTCCTCTTTCACCTTTATTGCGACTGAGATAGGCGCTGTAGTATTCCTGATCGTGACTTGGCTGGGTTTGTTTTCGAAAATCAAGATCAAAATCTGCAAATGCCGACAGGGCTTCAGACGGCATTCTCATATGAATGTACAGAATATACAAGTGATTAGAAATGCAAAAGACCCTTCTAGACCTCAGTTTGAGATCAAAGATGCAAGTACAGTCATCGACTTGCAAGGCGATGAGACCAACCGACACTTCAAAAGTTCTCCAAGTAGATCCGTAAGCACGAGTATCATTGGCAATGAAAAAACTGGCGGAGGAACAGAAAGGGCTGTGCCGAATGATAACACATTGTCTTTCTCACATATGCCGCTTTCGATAGGTTCGAACCTATCGAATAGAGCTGACCTTTCTGTCTTTGAAGTTCCAGAAGTCGAGATATATTCTCCGAGGTTCCGGAGACGGAAAAATTGAGAAAATGTGTCAAAGGAGGCGCTCGATTCATGAATTCTGAGCACATTTTTCTCTGACATCTTAAATTGGTTTATTATTTCCAAAAGTTTTTATTCAAGGCATTGTAGAAGTTCCTATTTTCACAATATTCATGTTTCATATATGTAAAATGCGAAATTTGCATTCCATATCAATTAAACTATTTTTGCCTTAAATCTTCAAAATCTCATCAAGTAGACTAACGGATGTACTTGTAAAGTTTTGAAGGGTCTCATATCATCATCAACGTTATTTGACTCTGTAATGTAGCGCGTAAACTAGGTATTAGATGATCGATGGGAATTTAATCTATGATAGAGGAGCGACTTAGTGGGTTTTGTATTCATGTGTTAACTTGCTTTGGTACGATTATCATTTTCATTGAGGCTGTCTCTTAGCGGTCACTCATAATTTTTATTTAATTAAACACCCTACTCTATTTTTCTAGTCAACTTTGATTCAATACATGATCAAGGTAGAATCATTCCATTCTCGTAAGTTCATCTAATACGAATAAATTGAATCCGATTTATAATCGAGATATGATTGCTCCAAATTCTCTCAGTAGAAGGTATCTGATAATTGATACTTATTCTCTGCAAAAAGACAGATTCGATCCGAATAGAAATTGTTCGAAATCTATGCATGGTGTGTTGAGTGAAAAAATTGAGGGTTATTCCCTTCTGTAAAATTTCAGATTTTTTTACATAAATCAACGTTGATTCTCAATACCTTTTCCATTCTTCATTTTTATAACCTTTATAAGCTGAAAAAATTGTAGCTTGTTCAAAGTGGGTATTTGATCTATTAATTAGAATGAACATGTATATGCCTCTATCATTCCTCACATTTGTTTATTTTTCCATGGATTCCATCCATAGACCTGGTGCTGAGTGTATAACTTGGTTGAATTACTCAAAAGCTCCCGAATTATCAGCTTTAAACCAAGTTACGATTAACAAATTCAACTCCTTTAGTGAATCGATAATAGGCTTCATTGCCTCTTGGGAGGGTTATCATCATCAAAGACGCCTCCTTATTCGAAATGAACTCCACTTAAAAAGCCAGAGCACTTTCGACTAATGAAAAATATATCTTGTCATCAATCAAGCTCTGAAGAGGAAATACGGTGCTATTGAACTGACACTGTGGACACGGAATCCTTTTCACGTTTGAGTAATTTGCAGAATTTTTGTAGCTGAAATCGGACTTAAAAGGAAGGTTTGCTTCATTTTCTGAACTTACGGAAAACTTGTTCCAAAATATCCTCTCATTTAGACGATTGTTGGTTATAACTTAGGTTCTGCTGAAAAGGAAAGAAAATTTTATTTGAATATTATGCGAAAGATTGGAAGACTGAATGGTTAATGCTCTCTTCCCCAACACGGGTATCTTTTGATTGAAAGCCACCTCTCGAGCAAATTTGATAAAAAAAGGGCGGAAATTCCAGTTGAAGAGGTTTATAATGTAGATCGGACACCTTTCTTTTTCTGACGGAATACTCTCATTCTAAGAAGGAAAAATATCAAAGTTTAATATTGACTTAAGATACACTGTATTTCATGAAGATTTAATTGAAAGAAGCAAACACCCTAAACAAAAGTGAAATACGACATTTCCTAATTACTGGGCTGCTCCAACCGTTTTCAATGACTTGTTAGACTTAGAGGAATCATTCGAGAGATATCATATTCATAATTAATGAATATTGAAGCAGATACGCTGAAAAAACAAAACATTTATTCGAATAGCTTGGGTTAGAAATCGAAGCAGTTTCGACTCCTTTAAATTCATAGCAATGAAGTCTATCCATGTTGTGATTCAAAATGTATTGTGGAATATTTATCGTTCTTCTCTCGTTTCGAAGAAAACGCTGATGAGTAGTTATACTTGCTTCTTTTTCAGAGCGATGAATGAGGTTTGGCAATGATTATGTGAATTTTTTTCTTCAGCAGAGGGGAAACAAAGAAGCGATTTATTAAATACACTGTAATTTTATAAGAAAATTAACTTACTAATATTTAAAAAGTATCAACTCATTTAATTTAAACTACCATCAAATTTTGCTCCTGCGAATTCCCTTAAAACTTTCTCATTTGATAATAAACTTAACAGATTTATGGGGAGAATGACCTTTACTTAAATGTGCTAGAAATTAGAGGCTTTGAAATTAGCTTAGTTCAAAACAGAAGTTCAAAATTTTATGCGGGTTTAGGTATGACCTTCTATCATTTTTGTATTTTAGGATCAAGAAAATGGATGAAATTTCAAAGTTTATTGAAAAATTCCGCATAGACGATGCAGAATTTAACATATTTGCAAATTCGAGAGTGGCGTGAGCGGGAATTTACGGTAATGTTCAAGTTTTTCAAGGGGTTGTTGCTCTTGAGCTTGTGTTTCTCAATGACCCAAGCTCAATGTGGAACTGGTTGTTTGACATGTGAGGGTGCGGTGTGCAGTGATTGCCTGAATAAATATTATCTCTCAGGAGGCAATTGTCGTATGACATCATTCATGTTAAATTTCGATTCACCTTTTAAATCAGATAACTGCCACGAAAGTTGCTTGAATTGCTTTGGACCTGATGAAGACCAGTGTCTGGACTGTCTCCCTCCAAGGAAGTTACATACTACTGTAATAACACAATTCGATTTTCTTTTCATATAATAGCTCCGGATTTGCTTACTAGGCTGCCACGAGAGCTGTTTGACTTGCTTTGGTCCTAACCATTTCCGATGTTCGAGTTGCTCTAGCGAATATGAGCTGATCGGGAATCAATGTATAGGGCCTTACAGTAAAAATGAGTCCATTTAAATTTTAACTTTACTCTATATCTTAGGTTGCTATCCAACTTGCAAAACTTGCAATGGGCCTGATTCTCATCAATGTCTGACTTGTGAATCCCCACGAACTCTTTACAACGGAATTTGTAACTGCTCTTAGATTACAAGCAGGATATTTGATTTTCTTGAATTATCTCTTTAGGCTGCCATTTTTCTTGTGCAACTTGTTCTGATTTTGCCCGAAATAACTGTCTCTCCTGTGTTTCACCAAGACATCTATACAACAACATTTGTAATGATCAATCAATTTAAAGGAAATACTTCTAAACCAATTGAATTAGGCTGCGACGCTTCTTGTGAAACTTGTTCCGGACCTCTCATTAGTGAATGTTTAACTTGCGATTCGTCAAAATTTTTGAGAAACGGATATTGTAGAACGATTTCATTTTAGGATTTCCTCGAATAACCTGAACGGATAGGCTGTGAAGAATCTTGTGCAACTTGCTCAGGACCGAATGTTAACGAATGCACAAGTTGTAACCCGCCACTCCATTTGGAAGATGGCTATTGTAATAGCATCTGCTGATTTCTGTACTCACTCATTTTGTATTTAATAAATTAGGCTGTGATGCCAGTTGCCTCAAGTGCAATAGTGCTTCCATTACAGGATGCACTTCATGCACACCTGGAAAGTTCCTGCAGGGAGGTCAATGCATTGGTAATGCTGTTTCTTATTCCCTTGTTGATTCTGATAATTTTAATGCAAAAATGATTTAGCTTGCCATCCCTCCTGCGTAACCTGTTACGGACCATTGAATAGCAATTGTCTCTCTTGCGCCGCTTCTTTATTTCTCACTAATGGATACTGTATTTAGTCATGTATTCTTATAGTATTTATCCTATATTTTTTTCAGGCTGTGATCCTTCCTGCACAACCTGTGAAGGCCCTGCTCCAACGGAATGCACATTATGCCCTTCTGCACGATATCTTCTCTCAGGACAATGCTATCGTAAAAGAATAGTTTTTTTCCTTCTGATTTTTCGGAATTAATACTAGAATGCGATTCATCCTGTGTGACCTGTGAGGGTCCTTCGGAATCAGATTGCACAAGTTGTCTATCCTCCGAATTCCTACACACCACTCCGGGAAAATGCGAATGTAAGTTTTGTTGAGACTTCTATTAGACGACTTTTATCATATTTTATCTCATTTATTTTGTTTTTCTGACTGAATTTTCATAACTCCACAAGAATTTCATATTAAATTTTGATTAGCTTGCGATTCAAGCTGTGCTACTTGCAATGGAGGAACTGAAAATGACTGTACGAGCTGTACTTCTCCCTTAATTATTTCGAATGGTCGATGTATTCCCTACAAATTATTTCCTTCAGATGCTAATGGTTCTTCTTTCTCCTAGGCTGTGATCGTTCCTGTGCAACTTGTAGTGGCACTTCTTCATCCCAATGTCTTACCTGTGCCCAAAACTACTATCTCATTGGTCTCTCACCAGGCTATTCCTGTACACTCTGCGACTCATATGGACAGTTTTCAGATGGAACATATTGTTTGAGTAGTCTCTGCAACTCCAATGCTGACTGCTCAAATCAAGGAACTTGCTTCCCTGAAACCCAAAAATGTCAATGCAATCAAGGATTTTACAATTATAATTGCAACATGACCCAAGCTGTCTACGATTCTCAAATCGCAATTATCCAACAAAATATCAGCAACACAGTGACTCAGCTATCAAGTGCCACTACTCCTGAGCAGCTTGAAAGCGCATTGGATATTCTAACTGAGCTTACAAGCAATCCTTATCTCAATAATAATGCTACAATAACAACAGTAATCGACGCACTGAATCAGACACTTCAAGCCATGAATAATTTGCTCAATTCCTCAACCGATCTCTCCACAACAATAGAACAAGCTGCTGGCGTCCTCTCAAATGCTCTTAGCTATGTCCTTCAATCGGATTGCGGAATATCAACGAACTTTTCCTCGCAAGCACTCAATTCATCATATGCTATTCTTGACGAACTCTCAGATTTATCTGTCAAAAACTCCAATCAAACTGGAAACCCTCAAATTATCGACACAGGTGCGTTTTTGCTTTATTCGATACTCCTCAACAGCAGTCAACTGAGTAACCAGGTCATCAATGCAAGCAATAGCACTCCTGTGGTTACGCTAGGGACGGTTAATAACACAACATCGCTACCTGATCTAGTTTCCCTGAGTTACATTTACATGAAACAAGATCCACAAGCATGCAACAAAACTGCCAGCAGTAACCCATCAACAGCAGTCACACTCCAGATCAAAGATGGGGAAACCTTTCAACCTATTACTGTGAGTGTTCCTGTCACAGTTACCTATCCAGCTTCAGTTTTCAAAAATCTCGATTGTGAAGAAGAGTGTACAGAAAGCAAAGACAGTTCAGGAAATCCCGCTTGTGAATGCAGCGATATTTCTTATTTCGATATCAAAAATCAGCTTGCGAAGATTTATAAGAGCTCTATGCTCAGCCAGATCACAGCTGACAACCTTAAACGACTCTTCACAAACCCTCCCTATACGAAATGGTCGTTCTGGGTCGCTATCTGTTATTCAGTCGGTCTCATGCTATTTCTGATATTTGGGAACAGAAAATACTGCATTGTTCAGAAAATAGTGGCTGAGAAAAAAGCGGCCCCTGATAAGAGATATACCAGGATATATCAGTTGTTTGTAGCGATAGTCGTTACTCATCCTTTTACTAATTTCTTCGTTTATGCCACACCTAATATCAGCAAAAGATATCGAGCGCTGCTTTATTACCTACGAGTCATGATTCTGCTGGGATTCTCAGCAGCGTTTGCGCCAAATGATAGTGAGGTAAATAATTTTTTTAAAATATACCACGAATAATATTGCTAGGCCTTTATTAATTTCAACTTCTTCGAAGAAATCACAGATTTCAACATCTACATGTTCATGATTCCAATTATCTTTGTGATGCCTCTGAGTCTCCTTGTCGAAAAATTATTGAGCAACTCTGCTGAATCTGAGAAGAAAATTATTCGTCCAAAACGGTAAACCTATCAAGCTTTCCGATTTATTTTAATATATTTTCGCTGAATTTTAGCTCAAAGTGTGTTGGTTTCTGCTATAACAAATTTTGCACTGAAAAGGCCCGCAAAGTATACAGATACTTTGGAGTCGGCTTGGCAGTACTGTTGGCAGTCGGATCCATCATCATCGCACTTACAATTACGGTGAGTATGTCAGATAACAAACAACTCTATTGGGGTGTGAATTTCCTCAAATCGATGCTACAAGACTTGTTTTTCTCACCAATAATAGGCCTCGTGATGAACTCGCTGCTTATTCTGGTTTGTACAAAAGCGAATTGTGTTGGTCGAAAAGCCAGGAATATCCTGAAAAATTGTATCGATGAGAATTTCATGGTTGTGTTTGAACTTTTTGTGAAGAAATTGTTCAAACGCAAGCCGCGTTTCAGGGTTCGTCATTTTTTTAGATTTCATGATTTAATTTGAATCGATAGGGTAACATGAAGTTTGGTTTACAAAAGGCTCCTCGCCAGAAGAGAGTTATCGCAAATAATTTCTTGCAAAACGAAAATAGCATTGAGGCTCCACAGAAGCCTCCCCCTATCTTTAGGGGCTTAAATCGGTTCGAACGAAAATCCAAAAGTCGGAATGTGATTCATTACACGAACCAGGATGGACATGATGAATCTTCAATTATGAGTAGAAATAGGAGCATTCAGACAGTCAACTCGACGTTTCATCCAATCGTAGAAAACGGGAACTCTAGCATGATTTCTCTCCCTCATAATGGGATTAATTTTACTCAAAATTATTAATTGTTGCATGAACTTTGTGGAATATTCGAATTATAATAGCAATTTATGAGAGGTTTATATTCTTGTATTCCCTCACAGCCATTTCTATCTGCAAAGTATGCAATATAGATCCAAACAAAATAAAAAAATCCAATTGAATATTAAGAGCGAGAAAAATTAATGATGCCTTAAGACCAGTACGGTTTTTTTATATGGGTTTTTAGCAAGGTGTTTCTCTAAATATAAATCTGAATTATCGTTCGATGGCTCGGTCTAAGAACTTGGCCAAAGCCAAAAAATAAGTTCAAGCTTTTCAAATTCCCAACAGAGCTAAAAAAATTGCCTTTGAGAAATTTTTTTGGTTCTTGAGACTCATAATTAGGACGATTTTTTTGGTCAAAATGAAATTAAAGATGCCTCTTCATTACATCCCTCAAGATGCATCCTAAGACAAACGAAATTTAATTTCAAAAGAACACCAGCTAAAAGAAAGATTCCGCACTGAAAGAAAAACTTCGTAATTCATGCGTTGTACATCGATTGCGAAGAGAAATCTATTAGTATTGAAGCAGCCGTTAGTACCGATTGAACCGAAAATATATGCTTTAGTTTTAACATCTATAGATTCGAGGTAAATCATTATGTTTTTTCTTTTCGCAATTAAATGTCTTTTTCTGTTAGAGGAGTAAATCTTCTCATGCTTCGGTGTCATGCAGATACAAAGAAACGTCAATTTCATATTCTTATGTCTTTTTCACTCTTCATGATTACTTCGACTTAATTTTATTTATTCATGCAAGTTTTTTCACAGGCGCCCCAGCCTCTTTTGTTGCGAATATATCAATAGGTTTGGCTTTTTAGCACAAACTACACCAATAACTCAATTCTCATGATTTCCTCGCTTACTCGACGCTAAGCATTTTTTATTTTTTTATTATTATTAGCTTCACAATCTATAAAAATACGAAGTTTAACTCTCATCTTTTAAAAATCAAAAGCGCATTAACCCAACTTTTTTCGGTTTTTTCAAAAATTTATTGTTCTTTTTCTCTATTTTAGCTACTGCGACTCTCAATTTATGAAATTTTTTCTTACATGGAGTGAATATACAGTGAATAAAATAAAAATTGATTTTAGACTCTTTAAAATGCACAATTTAGTGAACGATGCAGATCAAGACGTTATAAATAGAGTTCTTCATGAATTGTAGTCTGATCTGAAGGGGAAATTCCTTTTTTTCTGGAAAATTGTATTTTATTTCACAGTTCGGTCGCTATCTGGAATAACTTCCTTAGTTTATTTAAATTAATATCGATTTCCAATTCTGGACGCTCCAACAATAATTCGTTGTCTCACGAGAAGATAATCATCATTACAAGCTCCTCTCATTGCTAAAAAGGAAATTATTTAATTAGCTTCACATTAGGTTAAACCGGATTTACGATGATTTGAAATGTTTGCTTGGTTCTCTGAATTATTGATAAGAAATAGCTTTGAAGAGAAAATGCTGTGGAATTGTACTGACCTTGTAACTCTGAACTGAAAATAATCCTCTATTTGTTGGAGATTAATGGAGTTGATTCTTCTGAATAAAGTTGTCGCAATTTATTCATGATGTACTAAAAGGAAAGCGCATTTCGTCATTGAGTAATTTACAACATTCGATAAGCCGGACTTAAAGAAAAGGACAAGAAAGCTCTGTCTCGTCCCATTCATCTTTTTAAATCATATATGATAAGCTTATACTAAAAAAATTTTTAACTCCAAAGAGAAAACTGGGTTATCACTTATGATTCTGTTGATAAGGAACGAAGATTCGAATTGAATCAACTACAATTGATCATGAGACTAAATTGCGAGGAATTTATTGAGAAATACACTATGATTAAAATATCTGCAGCCTGGGCATTATGGGATTGAGAGTTACTAACAAGCAAATTCGATAAAGAAAGAGTGGAAGATCATCTCTGGTTGATGAGACTCAGGGCGATTGGGGCCGAACTTTGTTCTTTTTCGGATGGTACACTCTGATTTCAAGAATCAAAAGGAAAAGTGGCCCAGGATGCACTTAATCTCATAAAGGCTTAATTTAAAGAGTGCTTTAAACAACATTAAAAATACGACGATTTTTTTATTATTAGCATCTTCTTCAACTATTCTCGATTATTTTGGAGACTTTTGGTGACATTCGAAACTACCTGCCTTCAAATTCTTAAATATTGGAGAAGGTAAGCTGGATTAACAAAGAATTCTTTAGAATTGCTTGAGTTATAAAATAATGCGAGTTCGACTCACTTAAATTCATAACTATGAAGTCTACTCCATTACGATTCAAAATGTATTGATGAGTATGTTTCATTATATTCTATAATTTAGTAGTAAACGTCGTGATAAATGACACTTTCTTCTTTTTCTGAGCGATCAATCAAATTTTTGTGATGATTAGATGAAATTTGGTCTTCTGTAGAAAGCCCAAAAGAGCGATTTATTCAACTACGCACTATAATTTTTTCAGAATAGGAACAATCCAATTAATTAAATTGAGTTTATTCATTTGGTTGTAACTAATGCTCAAGTATTTCAAGACTCTGTTTCTCTTGTGCTTGCGTTTCTCGATGGCTCAAGCTGCATGTGGAGTTGGTTGTGCGAACTGCAATGATGATATGTGCTTGGAATGCAGCCCTGGATATTATCTAGATGCAGACAACTGTGGTATGAGCATTTTTCGTGTTGAATTTAGATTTTGCTTAATAAAACAGACATCTGCCACGAAAGTTGCGCAACTTGCAATGGTCCTGAGAGTGACAATTGTAATGGGTGCACCTATCCAAGGATGTTATTTAGCAACTTCTGTAATCCCACAACTTGATTGTTTTCATCTAATAGCTCTGGAATTACTTACCCAGGCTGTGCTGCTAATTGCAATATGTGTTCTGGCCCTAACGAGGACGAATGCTTAAGTTGCAAAGATGGATATGAGTTTAGCGGTGGTAAATGCATAGCCAGTAAAAAACGTTCATTTTAAATGCTAATCTTATTTTTTAGTCTGTCATCCTAGCTGCTTAACTTGCATTGGGCCTGGAAATAATCAATGTGCAAGCTGTCCACCTCCAAGGGGGTTGTATGATGGTTACTGTATATTTTTTGGGGTTCTGCTTTTTTATCACATGTTGTTCTAAATTAGGCTGCGATCAAACATGTTTTTTTTGTCATGGACCTGAAATTAATCAATGCGATGGCTGCCATCCCCCTGCTCATTTCGTTGATGGCTACTGTATAAATCTAATTTTGAAAAGACCAGAGTGAATAGACTTGAAATTAACCTACAGGCTGCCACTCTTCATGTCAAACCTGCACAGGGCCTAACTATAATCAATGTGCGAGTTGTGATTCCACAACAAGTCATTTCGACAATGATATGTGTATCATAAATCTATCTGTTTCAAGTAAATGACTTTTGGATTTATTTGACTAGGCTGCGATAATTCTTGCGAGACTTGCTCGGGACCTAATGATGACAATTGTCTGAGCTGCTCCGCACCAAGGGTCTTCGATGCTAATAATCACCGCTGTATCAATATCCAATTAATTTGTACTCAGAATAATTGTATTCACAGGTTGTGATCCTAGCTGCGCAGAATGTTCTGGTCCAGATAGCAATCACTGCACAAGCTGTAATGCCCCAGCTCACTTAGATAATGGATATTGTATCAATTATATTTCAAAGCCATTCGAATAAACAATGTTAATTTAACACGTTAGGCTGCCATGAAAGCTGCAAAACTTGTTCAGGTCCTGTTGCTGGCGAGTGTACAAGCTGCGATGATGGATATTATCACTCATCTGGTAACTGCATTGGTAACACACTCAGATTATCTTAATCACCTTGGCTTACCTATGAACGAGAATGCGACCCCTCTTGCGCGACTTGTAATGGACCAAACCTTGATGATTGCTTGAGCTGCTTTGAATCAAATCAGTGGGTTGATGGATACTGTAGCATTAACTAATTAATTTGCTTTCAATGGCTTTGGATATAATTTCGTAGGTTGTCACAATAGTTGCGCGGCTTGCTCAGGACCGAAAGCGAACGAATGCACCAGTTGTGCTTCTCCATACCATTTCGAAGATGGCTATTGTATAATATATTGAAATTATTTTTTTAATTTTGTCATGCCATCGATTAGGTTGTCACGAAACTTGTAAGACTTGTTCCGGACCTGGGAATGATGAATGCTCGACGTGCGACTCTGCGTCGACCTTAGTTGGGACATACTGTAAGCTTTTTGTTTGTTTGGTTTTTTTTAACATCCTGAATAAATTAATAAGGCTGCGCGGAAAGTTGCACCACTTGTAGTGGACCCAATATCAGTGATTGTCTGAGTTGTACTGCTCCAAAGCATTTAGCAAACGGCTACTGTATCTACTTAAAAATCCTTTATATACAATAAAATAATATCGAATTTCATTTCATCAGGTTGCCACTCAAGTTGTGCTACTTGCAATGGGCCTGCTGGTAACAATTGTTTGACTTGCAATGCGCCAAAAATATTTGACCCTAACAGCGGTTTCTGTACGATTTTAGTTCTGAATCATATGACATTTGATATCAGGCTGCCATGAGTCTTGTGCCACCTGTATGGGAAATTCGAACAACAAGTGTTCGTCCTGTATTGCCCCAAGCCATTTGGCTGATGGCTACTGTATAATGCCACAAAATCACGCTAAGCTCATAATGTCTTATTTTGATCAATCAGGCTGTCATGAATCTTGCGCCACTTGCGACGGTCCAAGCAGCGATCAATGTCTGACTTGCAATGCGACAAGAACCCTTCATAACGGCTACTGTATCCTCCTGCAAATCTTTAACTAAAACGACTGCTAATTTGATTGTTTAGGCTGCGATGGCTCTTGTGCGACTTGCTCAGGCCCTCGTAATAATCAGTGCTTGACATGCAATACCCCACGGGTGATCTTTAATGGCTATTGTAGCACATACACACAAAATTATGAGTCATTTATCACCCTGAATTTGATACATTAGGCTGTGATGAATCTTGTGCAACTTGCTCAGGCCCTTTTAATAACCAATGCTTAAGCTGTACTTCACCAAGATTTCTCCACAATGGCTATTGTAATTCGTTCCAACACGATTACGTTCTACTAATTTTGGGAATGATATATATAATAGGTTGTCATGGGTCTTGCCTCGCTTGTTCAGGACCAAACATTAACGAATGCACAAGCTGTACCAATCCATACCATTTAGAAAATGGTCATTGTATTCGAAGAAACTTTTAGTTTTCTGTGCTCACTTTATTTTTAATAAACTAGGCTGTCATGTCGAATGCCTGACTTGCAATGATAATTTCGCGACTGGATGCACTTCCTGCTCAGCTCAAAAGTTCCTACAAAACGGCCAATGCATTGGTAATGCTCCTTTTTTTCCTGACGATATTCATAATATTAATATCTAATGATTTAGATTGCGATCCCTCCTGCGCAACCTGTAACGGACCTTCAAATAATAATTGTCTCTCTTGCACAGCTCCTTCCTTTCTCAGCAATGGATATTGTATTTAGGCTTGCGTGTTAATAATATTTATCCTTCTTTATTCAGGTTGCCACAGTACGTGCAAGACTTGTAATGGACCTTCACCAGATAAGTGTACATCATGTGAAGATCAATACTATTTAAGTGCAGGAGAATGTCTTCGTAAATAAATGCTATCATATTAACCACCATGTACTAAATTCCCAATCCTAGCTTGCGATTTAAGTTGTGCTACTTGCAATGGAGGCACTGAGAATGACTGTACGAGCTGCATTACTCTTCGAGCACTCTCGAACAATCGATGTATTACTAATAAATTGCATACCTTTCAGAAACGCATGTTTCTTCTTTTCCCTTTGAATATTAGGCTGTGATATTTCCTGTGCGACTTGTAGTGGCACTTCTCCATCCCAATGTCTTACCTGTGCCCAAAACTATTATCTCATTGGCCCTTCTTCAGGCTATTCCTGCACTGTCTGCAACTCATATGGTCAGTTTTCCGATGGAACATATTGCTTGAGTAGTCTTTGCAATACCAATGCTGACTGCTTCAATCAAGGAACTTGCTCCTCTGAAACCCAAAAATGTCAATGCAATCAGGGGTTTTACAATTATAATTGCAACATGACCCAAGCTGTCTACGATGCTCAAATCGCAGTTGTCCACAAAAATATCACGAGTACAGTGACTCAGCTATCAAGTGCCACTACTCCTGAGCAACTTGAAGGCGCATTGGATATTCTGACTGAACTTACAAGCAATCCATATCTCAATAGCAACGCTACCATGACAACAGTAATCGACGCGCTGAATCAAACTCTTCAAGTCATGAATAATTTGCTCAATTACTCAACCGATCTCTCCACAACAATAGAGCAAGCTGCAACTGTACTTTCAAACGCTATCAACTTTGTTACTCAATCGGATTGCGGAATATCAACGAACTTCTCCTCGCAAGCTCTGAATTCGTCATACTCTCTTCTTGGAGAACTCTCAGACTTATCTGTCAAAAATTCTAATCAGACAGGTGATCCTCAAAGAATTGACACAGGATCATTTTTGCTTTATTCTGTCCTCTTGAACAGCAGTCAGTTGAGCAATTTTGTCATCAATACAAGTGATAGCAGCCCTGCTGTTACTCTAGGGACAGTGAGCAACACATCAGCACTGCCAGATCTTGTATCCCTGAGTTACATCTACATGAAGCAAGATCCTCAAGCTTGCAACAAAATTGCGAGCAGCAACCCACCGACAGCCGTTACACTTCAAATCAAGAATGGGGA
>ENA-UOUE01000974-UOUE01000974.1-compost-metagenome-genome-assembly--contig:-NODE-974-length-20632-cov-11.732474_pt1 | contig 20632 bp, 13 predicted proteins | sample MGYA00238146_ERZ747223 | MGnify/ENA primary metagenome ERZ747223 (study PRJEB28781, sample SAMN06268865) | compost metagenome | isolation source: single cell | place: USA: California, Emeryville, Joint...
GAAGCGATCGGAGACAACCAGTCATGGCCTCATCTAGAAGAATTGAATCTTGCACAGACTCAGATCGGAGATAAAACAGCGATAAAAGTAGCAAATAATCACAGTTGGAAGAATATTAGAAAACTTGAACTTACTTCGAATAAAATTGGCGACATAGGAGCCAAAGAAATCGGAAAATGCAAAAACTGGATGAATTTAGAAATTCTTGATTTGAGTAAAAATGAGATCGGGGACGAAGGAGGAAGAATGATAGGTGGAAATAATACCTGGAAAAAACTAGTGACGCTTGATTTGAGTTCCAATAAGATCAATAATAAGCAAACGGTAACATTCATTTGTAGCAATGAGAGTTGGAAAGATCTCAAGTATCTATTCTTGAGAGACAACCAAGCAGTCTTGGAAGCAACTGATATCCTTGAGGCCTTAGGAGGCGTTGCTTCAAAGAGTCTGGAAAAAATTGATCTGCCAGGAGTACTTTTTGAGGAGACTTTCCTCAGGTATAATGAATCAGAGAGCGTTGTAGAATTATTGCTCTCTGGTAACCGATATAATGCATTGCATGCGGGCATCATTGGACTCAACAAAACTTGGATTAACCTACAAACACTAAATTTGGGAAGCAACTCGATTGGTGATAAAGGTGCTACTGCATTGAGTCAGAATACAACTTGGGCTAACCTACGAACGCTTGATTTGAGAGACAACTCGATTGGTGCGGAAGGAGCTACTGCACTGAGTCAGAATACAACTTGGATTAACCTACTAACACTTGATTTGGAGAGCAACTCGATTGGTGATAAAGGAGCTATAGCATTGAGTCAGAATACAACTTGGACTAACCTACAAACACTTAATGTGGGAGGCAACTGGATTGGTGATAATGGAGCTACTGCATTGAGCCAGAATACAACTTGGATTAACCTACAAACATTAAATTTGGAAAGCAACTGGATTGGTACCGAAGGAGCGGCTGCGCTGAGTCAGAATACAACTTGGATTAACCTACGAGCACTTAATTTGGAACGAAACTTGATTAGTGATAAAGGAGCTACTGCGTTAGGCCAGAATACTACTTGGATTAACCTACAAATACTTAATGTGGGAGGCAACTCAATTCTTGCCGCAGGAGCTACTGCATTGAGTCAGAATAAAACCTGGACTAACCTACAAACACTAAATTTGGAACGGAACTTGATTGGTGCGGAAGGAGCTACTATATTGAGTCAAAATACAATGTTGGCTTCCCTACGTTGTATTTTGACTAACCAACAAACAGGAAATTTGGAACACAACTCGAATGGTGCGGAAGGAGCTACTGCACTGAGTCAGAATACAACTTGGATTAACCTACAAACACTTGATTTGGGATACAACAAGATTGATGCTGAAGGGGCTATTGCATTGAGTCGGAATATAACTTGGACTAACCTACGAACACTAAATTTGGGATACAACTCGATTGGTGATAAAGGAGCTACTGCACTGAGTCAGAATACAGCTTGGATTAACCTACAAACATTAAATTTAGCATGCAACTCCATTGATGCGGAAGGAGCGACTGCACTAAGTCAGAATACAACTTGGACTCACCTACAAACACTCGAATTGGGATACAACAAGATTGGTGATGAAGGAGCTACTGCATTGAGTCAGAATACAACTTGGATTGACCTACGAACACTTAATTTGGAACGGAACTCGATTGGTGATAAAGGAGCTATAGCATTGAGTCAGAATACAACTTGGACTAACCTACAAACACTTAATGTGGAAGGCAACCGGATTGGTGATCAAGGAGCTACTGTACTGAGGCAGAATATAACTTGGACTAACCTACAAACACTTAATTTGGAACACAACTCGAAAGGTGAGGAAGAAACTACCCGTTTACTGTTTAAGTGGCCTAGCAATATTGAAATAATATACTAGTTCTTATTCTATTCATGTTGCATACAGCTTCCGCTTCCATCTTTTCGAGTGTATTGAAAATGCATTTTACCCTAAAAAATTTATAGCAGTCCTCCTCTTTGCCATTTACAAACTCAAAATTCATGTTGCCACAGAGGACATCTAATGCGCTCATTCCTGTTCTCCCTTAATATAATACCTTTTTCTTTTTCTCTCTCTATAGGAGGGTTCGAATTTCACACAATTATCAATAACATGAAATCACGAAATCGACTCAAGGTAACTCTTTTATAATGAGAATGTGAAATTTTCAAGTAACTCAAGAATCCCGCTTTTCAGGATGAATTTCACGATCTCTTTTCAACTCTTCTGTTAATATCTTAGTAGATTACGATTAAATCATCTCGGCAACAAAGTAATTAGTTATTTAGATTATAACCTTTGAGAAGGCAAAAAACGAACCGTAGATAATATAATACATTAAGAGAGAATTCATGTTATCGAGAGATAATGCAAGTTCAAACTTAATATGATTAGTGATCAAGGTTATAAAAAATTTTATCCCTTATATCGAAAATATCGAGATGTTATCTAAGGTTGCGCCTTACTCTGGAGAGGCCATCGGCCTGACACATCAACTGATAAACACGTATAATAGCTCTGAAGGAAAAGAGCTTATTCCAATCGTAGACGAGTACATCGGTCATTTTAAAGATTTCCGAGATAGCATTGTAAAAATGATGCAGACAGCATCAGCGACTTTGCTGGCTACTGACTATGCGAGTGACCGGCTTAAAGAACGGTATGCAAATGTAAGCACAATACTCGCTTGCGATGATATTAAGACCAATACTAACTATCAAACTTGTAAAACAGCGTTTAACGAAGCTGCAAAAAACGGATTCGCAGGATTGTTGGATAAATTTTATGATTATGTATCTACCCTAAAGCAAACGTTTTTGGCAAATCCAACGCGAGAGACGGTGCTCCAGTTATTCAATTCCTCTCAAGTTCAAGAACGACAAGCCTTCGCGGTAGCGGCTGACGCGATTGTTGTGGCTCAGATGGAGGTTGAGGGTGGAAATCTCGCTGAAATAATGCAAGGATTCCAGCAGTCACTCATCGTCTTACTTGTCCTGGGAATTGTATGCATGGCAAATATTCTGTTTATTGTTTGGCGGTCAATATATCGAAGAATCACGACACAATACCTGAATTGTAGAAGAGTGTACGCGGTGCTGCCGGTATACTTGATATCTGATAACAAACAAATTTTACGAGTGTTGAAACTTCAAAATAATTCTCAATATTGCTGAGACATCTTTGCTTTGCTCTAGTATTTGACATTTGATAAGGGTTTTTTCTATTTCAAATTATCTTTTGTATCTTTAATTTTGAAAAAATCATTCTTCAACATTAATTTTTCTGATTGTTTGCATTGTGCTGCATAGTAGTCTACTCGTGATTGTATTTCACAAAGTTATCTTATGATTTTCATGAGTTCCTTTATCGACTCAGTATTATTATTTAGTTCAACTAGCGCTCTCTCTGTACCGATGAAAATTTCGATTCAGTACATGTAATGAAATTATTATAATGTATCTTGTAGTTATTTTCATATTTCATCTGAGGTTTATTTATTTTTTATTGTGTTTATCTTGATTAATTATCTCTCTTTTCTGCAAACAATGACAAAGCGAGAGGCAAAAAAAAGTAAAATATTTTAATGTAGGCTCAAAGTAGAGAGTTCCATAAATACGTTTTCAGAAGAATAACTCATTAAATCTCTTATTCTAAATGGCTTGCTGCTTCAAGTTAATTGATGAAAATTTAGCCATTAGAAAAATACTGCATATCAAACAAGACTGCAAAGAGACTCCTCTCTTCCTTAAAAGAATTCGTAAGACATCCCAAATTTTTTTCTGTTACAAATCAGAACTCAAATATTTTTCCAGATTCATGCGGTTGTCTAAAGACTCAAAACTCGAAAGGGTAAAGATCAAGCTATGTCTCAAGATTTTGGAGTTGCTCAACCCAGAGCTCCAAAAAGTTCTGTGCTATAACATGGAGGCCAAAGAGGACCCTCAATCATGCTCCGAGTTTGAGGAACTGGTAAAAAACACTGATCCGTAATTAATATCAATTTCTACTTTCACTCTGGCAACAGAAGCTACCCTACAGACAAGAAATACACAAAAGAATTCATGGCCTGTGAAAATTGTAATGATCCTGACGCGAGTTCTTTGGGAAAAAGGATTCGAGAGGCCGCGTAGGAGAGCCAAAGAAGGTTGAAATGGAGGCAGATCCAAAATTCGAATCATATGTTGCTGAAGACTATCAGCATTAAACGCGAGACCTGATGATTCTACTCCGTTAAATATGGAATGATTGTAATATTTATATGAAAGGTACAGGCCATTCATGACTCATAATATTAGGCTAAGAATTCAATAAAGTTAATTAGCTCTGTAAAATAACACAAAAGTTAGAATTCCTTGTGATATTTTGAGTTATATCGTTAAGTTCAAGGCATAATAATTTATTGTCTCCAAAGCGATAGCACGATTCATCATCTTATCGGTTATATAACCCTTTAAAGAGTGATAATAACTCTCTCAAGCCTTGCAATTGGTTCGTACTTTGACCGTAAAGCTCCTGCTTGCTATCTATGGAATGCAAACAAACGAAACAATTAATAGTTAAGAGAGATCTGGTGGTTTTTGTGAAACTACTACTAGTAAAGATCTTTTATTTCAGCAATAGTTATAAAATTTCATTCCCAACGAAATATCGACACTCAATCTGTAAGTACTCCGCATCTAATTTGCAATGAGTGGCAATTTTACATGTACTAATAAGAATTAAACCAAGTTAATCGCTGGAATCTTCTTCATGGAGTACTGCAAGCCTCTGGTCCAAATCTGGATAAAAATGAGTGTGGTCTCTATCAGCAAACTGTCTTCTCTTCGTAGGGTCAATCATTGGAGTCAGAAGATTTCTATTCGTCTCGGTAATATTTCTTGAAATATCATAGCTCAGCTTCTTAATCTTGCCAAACAAAGTTGGCTCCTCTTCATAGAAATTAGGGAACTTGCGTAGAAAATCATAGAGCATGATCACTTCAGCGCTAAGATCCCAGCTGGTATTGAATCCTTCTCCATCCAAAATCGGCTGGTCGTATTCCTTTCTTCTCGTGACATGATTATGATAGTACAGTTGCTCTTCATACTTGACATTATCATACTCTATCTCTGTCAAAGAGTCATCGGGCACTAGCCGTGTCTCGGTGCTTGTCGGCGCAGCGTATGGCTGAATGTAAATCTCTCCTTTGAACATCTTCAAGTTCTCTTTTCCCATCTTGCGATCTGGGTATGGACAGCGGAACTTAAGGAGGCTCTTCTTGGGTTTCATGATATTGATCCAATCTCTCTGTTTTAAGTTATCTTCTCTGACCATTACTTCAACTTTTTCGGGGTCCTGTTTGCTGTGATTGGCGGTTCTGATGTCAGAAATGAAGAGCGAATCAGGTAGAGTGTTTGCGAGCTCAGCGGCGAGCTCGTCTGTGAAGTAACCTTGAATCACCTTGATTCGAGTGTCGGCATTTTCAAGGCCAATTTGCTTGAGTCTAAATTCATTTGGATCAACCAAGATGAAGTTATGTTCCGGGAAAAGCTTCGCCAAAAAAGGAATATGAGTCCCAGGAGCCGAGCCCGCATAGACCACGTTCTTGCTCAGCTCTCCGTACTTAACGAGGAACCATAGCTCCGAAAAGAAGAGTTTGCGTTGGCCCCAATGAATAATGCTTTTCTTGTAATTCCAGTCCTTGGTACGAGAGTACTGTTTTCTGGGAGCATCATCTGCAAGCATAAAGGAAACCTGGCTTTTGAGCGCTTCGAGCTGCTCTTCTTCGGTTTTTAGGCTCTTTTTGATTCTGTTGAAGATCGATGGCGGCTCTGATGGAGCGGATTTGCTGGATTTGACCTCTTCAACCTGGATGCCGTTTCCGTTTCTATCAGAGTGGGTGTTGTTTCTTTTTGAGTCACTTTCTCGAAACTTTTCACGTGATTTATCAGAGTAACGATCAGATCTGTAGGAATGATGCGATCTATCTCTGTCTTTGCGAGATTTCCTCTCTCCAGACTTCGATCGAGATCGAGACTTTGAGTGTCGCTTTGATTTGTTCTGTTTTGAGTCTCTTTCTTTATCATCATAACGATCAGATCTGAGGGAATTATGCGATCTGTCTTTGTCTTTGTGAGATTTCCTCTTCTGAGACTTTGACCGAGATCGAGACCTTGAGTGTCGCTTTGATCGATCAGAAGTAGTTTTCATTTTCAGTCTCCGCTCAAATTTTATTTTATGCGTTTCGATACCAAGCACTCCTATTTAAAGTGATTATTCTCTCTCAATATGCAATAATAGCTTTTGAAATATCAAATCTAATCGGTTTCAATATATTTAATTACCAACGACGCAAAATTATTTTGGTTAGATACTAGAGAGTAGTGATTCATTTCACGTGTTTAATAACTTGCAAACTTAGCAGATCTCGAAATAAAATGGAACCTAAATTAAAATCGCAAGCTATCCTTGACATCATCAAGAAGGAAGAAGAGTCAGGGACAAAGTCCTCAGAGCTCCTCAAATTATTAGAAGAACGTATCAAAGACCTTGGAGAAGTCTCAGATGAGCAAGATTATCACAACTTCGGACACCTATTCAGAAAATGGATCGCGATTAGCAACGAGCTCCGTCTTGAAGGGGGCCAGAATCAAGAAGGATGCTGCCTCTTCTCACCTATGATCGATTACGTTCTCAAAAAAAGCAGGACGACTTCATCTATGTGAATCATTTGAGTCAGTATCAAGCCGAACAAGCAGTTCTAAAATGGTTTAGAAAAACGATTAAAATCTCAGCAAAGGACGGAAAAACCATGAAAGTCGAGATTGTTGTTGGAAGAGGAGAAAAATTGTCCAAATCTATTCCCGCACTCTTTAAAGAGTTTGGAATTTCAGCGGAGTATTCTGAATTTGCAGGAAAAGTTAGAGCAACTTTCGAACAAAGCGAATTCGCGCGACTCGTGAAATATTTTGATCTAGAAGACAGCCTGGAGATCATAAGAATGGATCCTGAAACCAAGAAAGAGGTCCCAAGGTTGATAAACGGGCATGGACACATGTTTTCTATGTGGACTACTGAAGACGTCCTTGAGAAAACGATTTTGAAGCAAGTTGTGGACCTCATGAGCGCACGTGTATTTCAGACTCTCAGTAAGCCTACCGTGGACTCCGCAGCTGCGATATATGACACAATACAGGAATTGCTTAACATGAAGCCGAAGAACCTCAGTGAGGTGCTTGCTGCAATGCCCACTCAAAAGAAGTTTGTTATCTATACTTTCAGCCCGGCGAGTATCAATATTGGGCTGGAAGAAGGCTCTTTCTTGAAGATTGACGCGTGGAAGAAGTTTCTTTGGCGCGAAAACTCCTCAATGAAGAAGAGGATTCGGCGCAACAGTATGTGATTCTGCGGGCTGACGAGAGTAAAGAAACCATAAAAATCGGCCCCACCATTTGGTGAGAGACTTAGAAGAACTGTGGATGAGCTGGATGAAATCCAGACGACGAAAACTATAATACTGATCATTCACTTGAGCTCTGAATCAAAGAAAGCCTCATCTTTCATTAGGTATAAGGCAGGCTGGAGTCAGTTTATGATTGATGAGCTATTTTAAGCCTTATTGGTGGGTTGGAGAGGCCAACTTTATTTTCATCGATAGAAAAGTTTGATATTAAATAGGAAATATGTTTTGATCGGACTCCTCAACGTTTGAATGTCGGAATTTCAGTGTAAGCAAGCTATAGAGTGTGTGTATACTTGAAAATTCCAAAAAAAGAACACTAGCATCCCTTTTTGATAAATGCGGGGGCATTAATCCATGGAATTAAGTGGATTATCAAAGAAGATACTTGACAGCAAAAGACTTTTTTGGTTTCATCGAAGAATGATTGAATAAAATACTTAGCAAATGAAAATATAGATCAAGTTCTGCCAAAATTTGGCATCGTTAAGACAACAGGCCTAATTTTTGTCTATTGAGAAATTATTTCTTGATTTAACTTCATTTTAGGGGATGGGAAGGAGAAGATCCCTCTCAACAGTCGTCGAACTTCTCAGGCGGCTGGGTAACTTCAAATTTCTCTGCAGGCGGTCCAAAAAAGAGGTGGTTTTCTACAAATTTTCTCAACTCTCACTAAATTGTGGTTTCATTGTGAGTGAAGTTTCAGACACGCCCCTTCCTTTCTGGCGATGGACATCTATCTAGTTTTTGTGTTGCTTCCATAGACCATCATGGTTAGAGTTTGATAATTGCTTACAGGAATCATCTTTTCTCATGATTTGCTCGCACTATGCAAATTCACAGATTTGGTAGCTTATTCAGTTAAAAATATTGATAAATTGTTTGTCCGGTTGCTCAAAACCCAGCTAATCCTTTAGCCAATATGCAAAGCCGACACTCAAGAAAATGAGTGTCAGAATCTTTCTGTCATAAGCATTGAAGCTATGGAAAGGTTAAGAATTGTAAGACACTTTCGACTTTGAAAATAAATCTTTTCAATCGTCTGATAGATCTCAAAAGAGCTTTATCATTGGAATTCTCTTGTTTTCTTTCAATTTGAAAAAAAACCTCTCAAAATATAGTTTAGGCTATCTTAATCTAACTGCTAGTATTGTGATGCATTTATCTCTACAGGTGCTTGTACGCCACACAGTTGCATTATTATTTTCCTTTTACTAATCTTTATTAGAAAATTATTACTGCGACGCAAGCCTATAAGTCACTTCTCATTTCTTGACAAATTCCTTGAGTTAATTCCTGAGAATTTTCAAAAAATTCCTCTTTTCCAATTTTCAAATCAAAACTCTTATCGGATAAAAACCATATTTTGACCAGCCAAAATATTTCTATAAATTCATGGAGTATACACACAGTTAATACTTAATCCTATTTCCATACTGACGAACTTAATATTATATTTTCGCACCATAACACATAAAATCCAATACACAACGAGAAAATCCAATCCAGCATAAATGAATTATTAATAGTTAGTAAGTTACGCATGTATTGTCCAATGCTCAGGTATCTTCATCGTCTTCAATTCTTTCCTGATCTCCATCGACGTTTCCTCACCAATCAATCTCGACTCTCTCATCGTGAGGAAAATAGTTTTCTTAAAATCAAACTTTTGTTTCAACATCGTTATAAACGCTCTCATGCATTCCCAACTAAATTCGTTTGATTTGAGATCCAACGATAGCCTCTGAAGCTCCGAGAGCTTATTCAGCTCTCTCGTAAAGCACTTCAGTGAGGAATCTGTTAATCCACTAGCAATTGAAAAAAGACACAATTCATCCAACGTCTCTAATGACCCTGCGAAATTAACTATATCACAGAATACCTCCTCCATTTTATTCGAAGCATTGGACACAAATTTCAGCGTACGAAGACCAGTGGCACTAGAAAGCCCAGCGATCATCGGAGAGACCACTGTCCGCGTGACATTTCCCACCTCCGAGCAGTTCATCGTGAATCCTTCAAGCTTTGTTAACTTTGTCAGACTATCCTTCAGCCCTAAAAACACTGGCTCAAGTTTTATTCTCTTATTCGTACCAGCTATATTCAATGAGAGCCTTCTAATATCCTCCAACTCACCTAGCGCTTTAAAAACGCTTTCCAGGTCATCTTGGACTAATGTAGGCAGATGCGAGACGTCCAACGAGAGCTCGTTTAGGGTTTTTATTCGTATCAAATTCGCTGAAAGGGTCCTGAGTACTCCAGGCAGCAAAATTCAGCTCAAAAGTTTTCAATTGGTGAAGATTCGCTATGGAACGACTAAACTCCTTGAGCCCGTCGTTATCGATCGTGCTCATTGACAGTTCTATTGTTAATTCAAGCAAGGAGGTCAACCCTGAATCATTCTCCCGCGTCGCGTTCGAAAGTAGCTTTGCGAGAGTAGATAGATATTTCCCTTGGATACAAGGGCACGATCTGGTTGCTAATCTGAGTCTCTGCAGCTCTTTAAGGCCACTTAAACTCTCGCATGCCTCGATAAGCAAATTCTCGTTGATGCCAACGCAGCTCACGAACACTAATTCAAGCGTTTGGAGATGCTCTAAGCGGTTGAGCAAGAGAGAGCTGACGGGACGACGGTTTTGGAGAGTGACCACAAGAGAGTCAAACTCCAGATGAAGCTTTTGAAGAAGTGATAAATCTTTGATCGTGTCAGTCAGACTCTCGAAAAATAAAGGTTCCACTATCGCTTCATCCAGCGCCAGCATCAACGATTCAAGCATCCTATGCCTGTTGATACCTCCAAGCAAAACGTCCAGTCTATCCTTATCAAATTTCTCAGTGCTAGCGGCTTTCAAACTGACACTGCGAAGATTCGAAAACGCATTTAAACACATTCGAACTGCGTTTGGCATCTTCATGCGAGAAGAATCAATAATTAGGTCTTTTACGGAGCGCAGCCTGCAGAAATGGCCTAAGAAGTTTTTGAGTTCGTCGGTAAAATTGATCGCGCCGAAATCCAACGACAACTGCTCTACGGCCTTAAACTTCGGAAGAATCCCAGATAGCTTTTGCACGTAGTTATAGTCCTTGCGCAAAGGCAGCCTCAAGCTTTTGAGAGTTTTCCATTTGACGTGCCGAAGGAACTGGAGGCCCTTGGCGCTCCATGGTCCCCAGATTATTTGCAAAGACTCGAGCTTCCGCACACGTTTTAGCAAATGAGAGAATTTTATTGAGTAGTTGTTGATCCAGCAAAAGAAATCGGCTTCGATCTCGCGAAGAAAGCGATTTTTGTAGAAATAGCGGCTGTCGAGTATGCTTTTTGGCATGCTATCGAATTCGAGTTTGACGCTGGTGGTGTAGAGATGATAGGCGAAGAGATGCTTGGGTGACCAAGGGTGTCTGTCGCAGTTATGTAATCTTTTTGTTTTATCCGCGAGGATTAGCCTCGATTTTTCGCGGTCTGTCAAATTGGAATTGAATAGATCAGAAGTTAAGGTTGGACTAGGAGCTGTTGGTTGTGTTTTTGGTTTTTTAGAGGTTAGAGAGGGCTCCTGGTCATCAATGCATGAGAATTTCATAAATGATCTTAGTATTTGGTTGTTGATGTGATTTATTGAAATATAAAAAATGATTGAAAGAACCTTCTTTCAGAGAGAATTAGAAATATCCTTGGGAAGAAGTCCTTTGGTTCGCTGTAAGAAATGCTCTTATCGATCATAGACTATGGCAGAAACAAAGAATGGCTCGGATTAGGGAAATTTTTCAATTTTCTGTTCTGCGATATAAGAAAATAAGCATTTTATGGTAGACGTTTATGAGTTTCTGTAATTGAACTAGCTGATTATTCAGAGCTTATGGTAAGTATGTATCCTTCTTTGAAGAATCTAATGAAGCCAGATCTCAGTTTTTCGAACAATGTAGCTTTGAAACTGTAACATAGAGATCTCTCCAGCAGCATGTGAAATGCTATTTTCCAGGCAATAATCTCATAGACCACATGCATTCATAGCAAAAGAAGCTGATCTAGCGCAAAAAAAAGAGAGTTAAATGCTCTTTTCTCCTATTAGCTACAGATTGCCATTTAGGGTTTGCTCATATTCATCAGCTATAAAAAAATCGATAACCTTCAATGAAATGTTACACCTCTGAGAGATCAATGCTTTGATAGATTAGAAATCTGTGAGTTTAGGTGAGAAGAACATTTCTCCAAAATTTAACGGAATTCTTTGCAAGCCATCTCTCATTAAATTTATGCGGATTTATGATTATAAATCAGCTCCGTTAAATGAAAAAGGCTGAAGCAATTGTCGATATATCCTGGGTAAATAAGAACGACCTCCTCTGGGTGCAGCTGCCAGACAACGACCCCACCAGAGAATGCTACAAACGAGCTATCGCAGTGGAAATCAAACCCGTAATCAATAAAGTACTCGTTCGATACGAAGGATCCAATGACGAGGCTGAAATTCCCGGAAAACTCGTCTTTGCAACCAACTCTTATAAAGGACTTACCAACGGCTATGATGATATGGTCGAGATGGAAAATCTAAGCGAAGCAGAATTGCTATTTAACCTCAGAGAGCGATATTCCAATGGCAGGATCTTCACTTACGTCGGTTCTTCTCTTATCGTGATCAACCCTTACTGCGCTATCCCAGAGCTTTTCACTCAAGAAATCCTATTGAACTTTCAGGACGCTGTGCGCCAATTGACGTTCGAACCGAAAAGCCACATGCCGCATGTTTACGCAATAAGCTCTGCCGCTATCACGAACCTTCTCCGCGACCAGAGAAACCAAGCGATCGTTATATCAGGAGAATCAGGGGCAGGAAAAACGGAAAATACGAAATTTGCGATGAAATTCCTCACTTCGCTAAACAGCGCTGGCGGCGAGAATTCCACTGAGCCTTCAATAGAGGATAAAATCTTAGCATGTAACCCAATCCTTGAGGCCTTTGGTAACGCGAAGACCGTCCGAAACGACAATTCCTCGCGTTTTGGGAAATATGTTTCATTGTTGATTGAGAAAGGTGGCAATGGGAAAATCCTCGGTGCCACGCTGACGAATTATCTCCTTGAGAAATCCAGATGCTGCACTCAGTCTCAAGGTGAGCGGAACTATCACATCTACTACCACCTCTTCAAAGGCGCGTCAATGAAAGAGTTAGAATCCCTCTACCTCGCGAAGGACGGACAACCTTTAATGGAAAGTTTGGAATATCTCAACCGCTCTGGATGCTATGTAGTTCCAACGGTAAACGACGTTGAGCTTTACAATGAGGTGGTTTCTTCGTTCAATACGATGAAATTCACGAAAGAAGAACAAAAGGCGGTTTGGACGCTGGTGGCTTGCTCCTTGCTCCTCGGAAACGTGGATTTCGATGATTCTGGGCTCACAGACAAAATCCCTTGCGCAGTGAAAAACGAAGAGTATCTCAAAGCAGCGATCGACTTGCTCCAATGCGATTACGCTGAGTTATCAAAAGCCTTAACGATCAAATTCAGAGAAGTTCAAGGACAAGTCATCGAATCAACTATCTCTAGAGCAGATTGCATCACCCAAAGAGACTCGCTGGCCAAGGAGCTCTATAATCGACTCTTTAACTGGCTAGTTAAGCGCTTGAACTTTACGGTCATGCCGCCGGAATTTCTCGTCGAAGGAGCTAATATTCCTCAATTGCTGACGAACTACTATCACATCGGACTGCTAGACATATTCGGATTTGAAATTTTCAAGGTGAATAGCCTCGAGCAGCTGTGCATTAACTATACAAACGAGCAATTGCAGCAGCTGTACATCTACTACATCTTCAAGGCTGAAGAAAAAGAATTCTCTGCCGAAGGACTCCAGGATTACGTGACTCAGCTTGTGTTTAAAGACAACCAAGACGTTATCGATTTGCTGGACAAGCTGCCCTCAGGCATCTTCTGCCTCACCGACGAGTCTTGCTTAGTGAACTCGACAGATGAAGCCCTATGCCAGAAAATCCTTAAATCCCATGAGAAAAACCCTTGCCTGACCAAGGCGAAGTTATCCAAGGACACTTTTATCGTACAACACACCTCGAGTCCCGTGGAGTATAACATCAACGGGTTCAGGTTTAAGAACCGCGATGAGTTAAGCCCTTATATTGAAAAAGCGCTTTTCAAATCGACTTTCACAGAGATTCCGCGTATCTATAAAGGACTGTGCGGCAACGAGCCCGAGCCTCCAATCCAGGAAAAGAAAGTAGGGAGCACAAGGGATAAATTCCTTGGTGCGAAGTTCCGTGTGCAAATGAGAGAGCTCTACAACGAGCTGAAAAGTTGTGATTGCCATTTTATCCGGTGCATTAAGCCCAATGACAAGAAGGAAAAGAAGCTGTTTGTGCCGCGAATGACACTACAACAGATTCAGTATATGGGTATCCTGGAGACGATTAAGGTGAGGAAATCGAGCTATCCGACGAGAAGGCTCTATAAAAACTTTTACGAGAAGTATGAGGAGCTGGCCGGAGAATACGCTGCCAAATCGTTCTTGAAACATGTTGAATTAGGCTCAGATTTTAAGGAGATGTCGAGGGCTATTGTAAAAAACGCAAACACTGACTTTGGAGTGGGGATACTGTTTGGAAACACGAGAATTTTCATGAAACTGCAGGCGGAGGCCGAGCTCAATAAAGTCTTGGGTGAGAAGATCAAATTCAAGCAACTGGCTGCCAGAAGGATCCAAAAATTGTGGTTTAGGTACAACTGGTTTGTGAAAAAATGGCTGGTTGTCAAAAAGAAAGTTTTCACTTGTCTTCGAGGAATAAGAACAATTCAAAACCTGTTTAGAGTCAGAGAGATCGCGAGGAAGTTCCAGAAAACGAAAAGCAGCACGAAACGCCTCCAGCGCTGGTATAAGACGGTTCTTCAGCGAAGGAAGTTCCAAAAAGCGCAACGAGTGGTTCGAATGATCCAGGCGTGGTGGAAGATGAAGTTTTATTCTCTGAGACACAAACAGTTAAAGACAAGTGCTAAGTTGATAAACCGAGTGGCGCGGGGGCTATTAGCAAGGAAAGAGAGCCGAAAACTGAAATTTATTCAGGGGATCGTCGATGGGATACTTGAAAAGGGAGCAGTTATCATATTAAAGAAAGTACAGGATGCTGCAGCAACGCGGATTCAGGCAGCGATAAGAGGATTTCTTGTTCGAAGCAGGCATAAAGAGATCGTAAAGCAGGTGAAACTGGTGGGTTTGAACATGCGGTTAGGGAAGTACGCTGTCATATGTCAAAGGAATATTAGAGGGTTCATTGTCAGAAGCAAAATCGCGCGGTCGAATAAAGCCGCCAGGGTTATTCAGGGGAAATGCCGTAGTATTTGGCTGCGAGAAACATTTTTGAAAATCCGAGCGGCGGTTCCTGTGATCCAGCGTTGCTTTAGATCCAGCTTGGCGTGGAAAACGCAGGTAAAGCGGCGATTTGAGACGTATAACGGGAACAATAGGATTAGCTTCGATGAGTTGATTGGAACGGAGTATGGAACCTTGTTCGGAGGGATCAGGCTTTACAAGGAGCAGCTTGCGCTCGGCAAAATCACGATTGAAGAGCACGAATTTGAGGAAGAACAGGGCACGTTGAACCGTTCGAAGCAGCTGCCTTCGAGCCTAATAAAAAAAATCCCTGTGTTTAGTCGGATCATCGACTTGGATGTGCTAGGCGATCTCTCCGAGATGTACGACTCGCGTTGGAGCGTCCAGGCGATGGAAATTCAAAATCAATACTTCAAAAACCTTGAATACGACGTTCAGGTCTATGAGGTCGGTGGATATCATTCATTATGCGTGACAAATCATCCAAAGCTCTACTCTTGGGGCGTTAATGATAAATTCCAGCTTGGGAGGCCACTGAACCTTAAACAGTTCAAATATGAGACAGAAGAAGTGCCTTTGAATATGTTTCTTGACGATGCGAGACCCCGGGTAGTTAAGGCAGGCGATGATCATAACTTACTGCTAGATAGCCAAGGTCGAGTGCACGCCTGGGGCGCGAATAACAAAGGACAGCTCGGAATCGGCCACACAAAAGACGTCGGCGAGGTGCTGCAAGTAGATCTCGGAGTACATAACGATCCAGTTGTTGGTATTAGTGCTAAGGGAATGCACAACGTCGCTGTAACAGCCTCCGGCTCTGCGTTTGTCTGGCCATTTCTTCACGAATCTGGCTGGATTCTCAGTCCTTACCAACTAACCCTTCCGAAAAACATCAAGATTACCTCCGCGTCATGCGGTATTAATTTCACTATACTCCTCGCCTCTAACGGGCTGCTCTTCTCGTTCGGGACAGACAATTCAGCCGGACAACTCGGACTCGGCGACACTCAGCCCAGACTCTACCCTACTCTGGTTTCTAAGCTGAAAAACGACGGTGAGTTAGCAACACAGGTCTCATGCGGCTACAAACACGTGATCTGCAGAACGTCTTTGGGAAGAGCTTACGTTTGGGGCTGGGGTGGCAGCGGACAATTGGGCCTGAAAGACACCGAAAATCAGCTTCAGCCAACTCATTCGGAAATCCGCTCAGGCGCCGGAAAAGAGAAAGTCCTGCAGGTGCAGGCAGGGTACCGCTCTTCGCTCGTTTTGACAGAAAATCGAAAGTTATTTTGGACTGGTACTAATGGAACGCTAATAGGACTGAACCATTTCCGTGAAATAAACCTCGCAGATAAGATCCCAGGCTGGACAAATAATCTTGATCTCCAGCCGGTCAGAGTCCTATGCTCTTGGAGCAAATCGCTTTCAGTTACCTATGCGACTTTTCTTGATACGAGACCAGCAGAGTTGAACAATACAATCAAGCCTAAATTTGCTTGTAAGATTACCTCTAAACTTGAAGAGCTCGGATGCTTGGAGGATATCACGCTGCCTTATATTGATACGCTATCCAAGTATTTCCCAGGGACGATAATGAAAAGGCCGACAGTGATGCAGCCTACGCCTAAGAAAAGGAAAGAACAAGAAACCATGCAAATCAGATCACCGGATAAGGGTCCTCTGAGCAGAAATACGTCAAAAAGCAAAGGATATAAGGGATTTCCTTTAGTTGGCGCTGGTAATCAGATCAATTACGATGGAATGCAAGCAAGCGAAGACCAGCCGAGCAGTGGCCAGCAGGATGAGTTGAGCAGCGAGTCTTTTATAAGAGTGACGGATCATCTTTATGAACTTACCACAGAAATAAAACACGAAACGATTCTTAACGAATCTCAGCGTAAGCGAGAAAAAATAGGCGTCTTGCAGGAGGTTCAAACGAAACCGGTGGCCGGACGGGTGCTGGGAAGTCCTCCAACGTCAATGAAACTTAACAAAAAGCCTCAAAGTCCAATGATAAGAAGCCCAGAGAAGAAAGTAAGAGAATCGCCGCAGATGGCTAGGAAGGCGACGAGAGAGTCTCCCCAGATGGCGAGGAAAGCGTCGAAAGATACTACTCCACAGTCAAGTAAGAGGAGTTCGGCTGGGTCTCAGGAGCTTGAATGGAGCACGAAGTTAAGGTTGCTGAGGGAAAAGCTCGAGCAGCTTCTGTTGAAGCCGATGGAAAAATGGAACGAAGAAGAAAAGAAATTCTTTAAAATAGCCTCGGAACCAGAGCTTTATAACCTTCTAAGAAATGTAAAACTGTCATAAGAGGCTCTAAGGGTGTCCTTGAGCTCAATAGCTGTTTGTAAGAAGATTAGATAAAGGATAGTAACTATAAAATTTTGAAGACTAGACATTTAAAGTTAGAAATGAACAATTCTTTGTAATTACGCATATGTTGATCATATATAGTGATAGTTTGTTGAGAAATATTAGTGTTCATGCTATTTCTATAAAAGTTACGAATATTCAGCGCAAGAACCGATATCTCTGACTCTATAGAGATTGAGAATATCTCTTTTCTGAATGTTTTAAAATAGTGTTTTACTAGCTATTTTTTTGGTCTTCTCTACTTAATTAAATTCAAGTGCAAGAATTTCCAAAATAAATTTAATTCAAACAACAAAATCAAAATGAACTGTCCGCTTTTAAGCTTAAAAGAAAAGCTCCTCCTTACTGAAGCTGCCGCTCAAGAAAAACCCAAAGGTAAGTCGTAGTCCCAACAGCATCGGTTTAATTCGAATAACAAAGACACGGAGAACAATGAAAATATTACCAAACTGATCTTCCGATTCAGGAAGAAACACACAAAAAGGCCTCTCCCGGATGTGCTAGGTAATTTTTTTGTGTAATTATCGCCATCCGAACTCGTTTCGCCATAGTTATAGAGACTAGCGACGGATATGAAGCTCGGAAAGAAAAACAGGTCAAAAAAGAATTAGAAGAAGTGCGCAATCTCTTAGCTGATGTGACTTTAAAAGAAGTCGTCACGGGATCAGCTCCAAAGAAGCCAATGGGATTAAATGAATCAGAATGCACTGATAAAAACGCAGATTTCGAAACGAGAGCGGTTCTTCAGGCTACAACGATAGAAGAACTCAGAGAGCTCACCAAACAAAACGAAAAAGCCTTTTATACGCATTTTAAAACTCTGGCATTTAACGAGCATTTGAAAAAGACACGTGATGACATTTTGACGGAGAGAAGGAAAAAACCGATTACTGTTATCGATATTGAGTTCAACCAAGCCGGGCAGATAGTTATTTGCAATGACAACCCTCCTGAAAAGTAGTAACAGACTGTAACATTGCAAACTAATCTTTTCCTCTTCAGGTTAGATGAATATTGCTGCGTTGATGATGAAGAATACAGTTATTATACCTTCGATATCCTCAGTTCGGATGAATGTAATACTATTTATATTAATTCGTGGGTATTCATGTGGTTCTTGTCCTCGAGGCAGCCTTTAGTTTTAAAAGAGAGCCCTTGTTTTTGAATCTAAAAGTCGTGGATATAAAGAAAGATGAGACAGAAGTTATAGAGCCGAAAATCTTTGAGGAGCATTCTGGTAAGCTTCGTTTAATGTGGAGATATAGTCTTATTGTAGTTTGATAGCATGTGGATATGAGACAAGCGCAACAAGAATTCGTCACTTTGATGAGGAAGAGATCAGGAATCATAAGAAAATAGGAAGTGAAAAAGACAAATTTGTGAAGGAAACAAGCATCATGGAAGAGGAAGATGAGTCAAAAACTGAAAATATAATTCAGAGAGAATGCCTTTTAAAGTAAAGTTTCTCTTACCCTATCAATTTAATCATTTTAGTTTCATAACCCGAGAGAATTTGGTATATGTCGAACCTGAAGAAGTAACAACCTATTCCGATTACTAATAGGATCTTGAGAGTTTAATATGAAGTTATTAAAGGATGTATTAGCATATCACATCCTTGCTACTCTAACTGAGCTGAAGGGTCTGACTTTGTATTTCATAAATTATTTTACGAATTGCTCAAAGCAGTCGGCCTTTCTATAAATATGCTTTCTAAGTTAGTTATTTTTCAATTTCATTATCACTAATTCTGGTCTCTCTGTGGAATATTATTAGAAACTCACTTAAGAATTCGAGAAAAGATGAGAATAGCGAATACTGTCCTAAGAAATAAAGAAAGAAAGTCTCAACTATAATATGACTTAATCATTATTTCAATTATTAGTTATAGTAGACTTTTGTTGTTCTATCTCTCTTTCATTAATGCTACACTCGCCTCATTCATCGCGAGTGCCAGTCTTTGCATGAAGTTCCTGATAATTTGAGTTTAATTTTCCTTCCTTTTCAGCTTTCTCAATTTCTACTTTCAACGCTTCAGATCTGATCTCGAGTCTAGTTGCAGCTATCTGATCCAAAGGAGATAGTGGCGATTCAGTCTTAAGAATCAATTAATTGAAGTTATCCCAATAATTCCATACTTTTCCTTCGGATAGAAGGCGTTCAATTTCGAAATAATACTTGGCATAGATCTTCGCTTTCACATTAACCTGATATCTGAAACACTCAGGTTAATTGATAGAGAGAAATCAGATAATACTGGATTAGCTCAAGGAACTTTTGCTCAAGTGCATCGATCTCCTTGACTGTAAAGAACGGATAGATGAACGCAACTTTATCATTGGAAATCGGAGTCTCATCACATACCTGCAATATTGCAATAAGCAAAAAAGTAATGAAAATGAGACCTTATAAGCAACCAACAGAGCGCAGAGGACAAGAGGTCGCCAGTTAGTGGCAGTAAGGTGTACTCCAGCCGCTGCGATTATTCTTTTGATGTAGATGAGGCTCACTACCAAAGTTTCTGGTCTATTGAAATCTTAATCAACTAGTTCCAACAGAAAAATTACCTGACTTGCACGCAGTCATGAAGAGAGGTAATAAACCCGCAGATCTGCTCGACAGTAGGAAGCTCCTTCAATTGAGCTAAACCTTCTTCGCTAATCGGTTCTGATTTATCTTTAATATATTTTTCTTCGTCGAAGTAAGCAGCGTCAACGGAAAGAGAAGTATCTTTAGCAATTTTTTGGTCCTTTGGAACAGAGAGGTAAGGATATGAAATGAATATGTTGAGTACTTCCAATAGATGAACATGTAGGGCGAGCGAAATTGACTTAAGGACGTTTTTGATGTAGTTGGTTTCTTTTGTGGAGGAAAGAGCTTGTGTGCCTGTGCTGTTTGCGTGCTTGTTTGAGTCCTTGCTTGGTTCCATGGATGCTGATGATGATGTTGATTATTAGAAGATTGATTATATTTTGTTTTTCTCTTGGTTATTTATCATCTAATCGGCTAGCGCCAATTTTGCTGGTTTTGCGACGCTGTCGGATTAAGTTGTTATCGGAATTTGAAAGAAAAGATAGCCAGATACAAATTAATTATATCTGTGATCAGAATTTCCAGCAAATAGCAGCAAATTGGATGGTGCTAACAGAATGCTTCTCAATCACAAGAGCAACCCTCAGGAATTACAAAAATTGATCATATTCAGGCATTTTATTTCATTTTTCTAATTTCTGGGAGGTGTTTCAAATCTTTGTAGACAATATATCCAATTATGTGCCTCGGTTGTAATTATCACTGCTGCTATCCAAGGGATGGATTGATTCTTTGAGAGTCAAGCAATTTAAGTAATGAGAATATCTCACGATTTAAGCGTTTGTTCCTTTTTAAAATGCATTAAGCTTGTGAACAAAGGACAGAAGAGAGTATACTTTATCAAC
>ENA-UOUE01000975-UOUE01000975.1-compost-metagenome-genome-assembly--contig:-NODE-975-length-20612-cov-11.564451_pt1 | contig 20612 bp, 11 predicted proteins | sample MGYA00238146_ERZ747223 | MGnify/ENA primary metagenome ERZ747223 (study PRJEB28781, sample SAMN06268865) | compost metagenome | isolation source: single cell | place: USA: California, Emeryville, Joint...
AATATCTTTCGTGAATGAAGAAATGAAACAGTTCTTTTCAAATCAAACAGAGTGAAGAGGTCAAATGTAACTCACTTGAGAAATAAGGAATTACCAAAAACAACTAAAATTCATTACAAATCAGCTATAGTATGGAGCATAAATAATGGGGTTAGGTGATTGCTGAATGTTCTAGCACAGACCCAGAGAAAAAATGTTACAAGGTTTGCTGTTCTAATAGCTACAGTGATCAACTAACGAAGCAGAAAAGGCCTCGACTTCCACCTTCACACTCGAGAAAATTTCTCTTAGTTGAAAAGTACCAGATTTAAATTCTCACTCGCATACACACGCCCTTAACAAGCAAGAGAATGAAAGACAAGACCCAAGAAAGGCAAAGAGTTCAATTTATGCAAAAATTATTCGCCTCAGTATCCTTGTTGGCACTCACAAATTAAATAATTGCTTCAAAATGATTTACCGCGAAATTCCTCGCGTTCTTTGAGCCATTAGCAGCAGTTCCTCCCAGAAGACACATCAGAGCTCGCGTCTTTGAGAGCAGTGTTTTCTTGTTTCGTATCCTCTGGCTTAGCTTTACGAACTCGAGTCAAACTATCCAAAGCAATTGTCTTAAACGCCTCCCTGACATTATATCCAAGCTTAGAACTAGTTTCAACAAAAGGAAGCCCGTTCTCTCTGGCGTATTCTTCTAAAGTCTCAACAGTTTCTTTTCGTACTTCAGCATCATTTTTTGTTCCTATAATCATCATCCCACACCTCTTTCCAGCGTTCTCTTCAACCTCTTTCCTCCAAAAATCGATTTTTGCTTTCTCAACAGTTGACGTCAGGTCGAAGCAAAGCAGCGCACCGTCAGATCCGAGATACAAATTTTTATTGATTGCTTGATATTTCTCTTGTCCTGCAGTATCCCAAACGTTAAGTTTGATTATTTTCCCGTCGGGTCCAGCGATTTTGATAGAAATGAAATCGAAACCTATTTGCATAGTAGAGAAAGTTTAGAAAGGCTTGATAAAAATGTACTACCTATTGTTTTCTCAGAATTCTCAAGAATTTCGAGAAAGCTCTCTTGCTTTTGAGATACTATCGCTGAATATACTTGAATCAAACAGCTTTTCCCAACGCCAGAGTCCCCAAGCACAATAATCTTAAGGCTCAAACTAGGAGTATCGCTCTTCTCGCTCATATGGTTCTATTTATTCTGATTAATCGAGTTTATTATGATTAATTAAAGAGAGCTTGAACTGATTTGCACCGAAAAACCAAGCCGAAAAATTATTAAAAATTACTTAATACATTGCTGCACTGAGATCTACGAAATAGTATACAATTAACTACCAGAGTGATAAGATGTGTTTTCTTAAAGATGAATAATTACCTCGCTGTCTTTCTTCTCAAATGAAAGTGCGAATGATTGCTTTCTAAAACTGTAAATTCTATTATTTTATTGGCTTTGTGTTCTCAGTTTTTCATTTGAGTCTTAACAATGTTTGTTCAATCCAGTATGACAAGCAAATTGATAGATATATTGAGTAAATTTTTTATGATTATAGAGCTTTTGTTGGTCGAATTCTAAAGTGGTATTTATGCTTGTACCACTCATCGAAGACATCATCGACACTGCTGTGGTAGTGGTACACCTGGGATTCAATAATTCCTTCGAACGTCTCTGGGAATTCCTTGTACTCAAACACTTCATCATCAACTTTCTGAATGTCGTGGATCAGCTCAATCGATCTTGGAAGCTTATTTTCTATCACGATCTCTCTATATCTCAAAAATTCATCATTCACCACGGAATATTTGCCAAAGAATGCGTTTCCTCCTTCAAAGTCGCCAAGTGTCTTGTGAATTTGCAACTCCTATTAAAATTGTTAGAATCAGAACAGATAGTAAAAAAAAAACATTAGTCAAAGAAAAGAAAAAGAAGCCCAAGACAAGCACAACAGCCCAAAGAGATTGTGATAATTTGTTACCCTGAGGAAGTCTCCAACGGCTTTTTTGCCGGTCGTGGTAATTTGGCTCTTATCCAAAGTGGCTACTAGATATGGCTTGCCATCTTTCGTGGTTTCTTTAATGGTGACGAAGCCATTTCCTGCTTGAATGCAAACTTGGAGTAAGGCATAGGAAGCAAGTACGTGAGCCTGTCCCCACTTCTTAGAGTCCTTGATATAGTGACTGAGACCTTTGATTCCCCCGATGATGATCTCGTACCAGCCGATGTATCGGATATCGTCCCATTCGGCCTCTCGTCCTGGGAATAAGATCTCCATAGCTTTATCGAAACAGCTGAGATAAAGTGCTACACCGTCAGCTCTGCACTCTTCATAGCCGCTTGCCAATTCCCCGAATCTTGAACCCCAAGTTTCATTATGGTTGTAGCAATTAGTGATCTTCTCTCCCGTCAATGGATGCTTCAAATTCTCCTGATCGAAGTTGTACTTTCCATCTTTGTCCTTCACAAAGAGTTTTCCAGTACCGTGTCCCAAGAGCTCATGTAGAGCAACGATTAAGAACAGCGCATCGTTTGAATATTTCACAAACAGATCAATTTCTGCAGGGTCAACATACTGGATGTATTCCTTCTTGGGCTTTCCATAAGCGTTTCCAAGATTGACATTCTTGAAGCCTTCATTCTTGGTAATATCATCATAATTAGGAAGGTTAATTCCGATTGGCGTTCCAGAGCACGCGAAGGTGATGACTTCCAATGAAGTGAAATCGGGCTTAGAGAACGTGTCGATCTCGAATTCTTTGGGCCAGGTGAGATTGGCGATGAGAGTTTCAGCATTTGCCACCAAATCTGAGAGCTTTTTCGTTGCTTCTTTGTCAACAGCAGCGACAAAGCCTTCGAATTCAGCTCTTACTTTCGCAGGGTCGAGGTAAACTTCGATAAACCCAATGTTTGTCTCGACGACTGGACCCTTATCTTTGATCCAGTGTCTTTGGGAGTCTTTATGAAGGTTGACGTCGCCACTCTCGAAGTGTTCCACGTACTTCTGGATCATGTTCTTTTGATGTTCGTTTGCAGCGAAGTTGCCACAAAGCTTCAAGTTTTCTACGACTTTAGTCATGAAAGGCGCGAAATCACCATAAATAAGCTCAATAGTGACGCCCTTGTAGTCAAATTTCTTTACAACAGACTGCTGAGAACAGAAGAGGATATTGTAGTATTTTGGATTAATCTTGATGACTCTAGTGTTCAGAGGCGAGATATTGATCTCTTGAAGGAACTGCTTGACGAATTCTGCGTCCTCGGAGCTGATGTTATATGAGTAGTAGCTCGAAGCTCCGCCGTTGTCGCTGAACGCGATTTCGTAGTATGGAGGGCGATGCTCGTAGATTTCAAGCAAGGCAGAGTCCAGAATTTCCTCGAATCTCGCGCTTTCGAGGCTGTATGCCTTGGTCGCTCGGATCCAAGCAACGAACTTCTCCTTAGAGACTTCAGGGACGAATTTAGTGTCGCCGAAGCTTTTGTAATTTCCACAGTTTTGGAAGAATGCTGCGATGTAAACGATCAATTGGGTCCATTCTGCGTCAGAAAACTTCAAAGCGTCTCCTGTGGCGAGAGTCTTCAGTTCAGCTATACTCTGGCTGATGAAGATTTTCTGGAATAAGTAGAAAAACGCTGGAGCCTCGTATGATCTTTGGAAATAGCAGATCTTTGCGCCTTCCCATGATGCGCGGGTGAAATAGTAAGCATATGCTCGCTCTTTGGCGTTCAGCTGAGAGAAGGCTTTACTGCACTCGATCGAATGGACTCTAGAGGCAACGCTGACGAATTCAGGCTTTTGTTCTTTGGTGGTAGCAGGTTCCATATCTAAATTGATTTTAAAGAGCTTCGGAATATTTATTATAAATTCGAATATTCAGAATGGTTTTGTACTTACAAGTTTGTAATTTGCACTCAAGTTTTCATATAAGAGAAAGTAAGTCACACGTAATATTTTGGAATTTTGTAGAAAAATAAAACAAAAAGAAATTTGTTGACGTAATAACATCGTTCATAGCCAAGAAATTTTGTGATAGGACGCCATTATCAGAATATCTGCTTAGAAAAGCATCACATGTGTTTCAATTTAAACGGACTGTAAGCTTGAGCGCGTCAATTTAAATGTTTGCTCATAACGGTATTAGAAATACAAGTCTTGACCAACAGCTCAAAGTCTGCTAATCAGTAATCAAGCGAGCCTTGAGAATTTTGAGAATAATATCATCAACCCTTTTTCAAAAGATTTTTGAAGATCGTGATCTGAATTGCTAAATATTTCATTTATTTATCACCAAAACAGAAATTCGTTTCATCATGCTGCTGAGCTGACTGACAAGATTAACGTATTTCCATTTAATTCAATTCAATCCAATTCGTTTGAAAAAAAAAAAGTTACTCGAAGGAGTGAAGTGAAATTAACTTTAGCTTACTCTTTTTCAGATGTTCTATGTAAGTTCAAATAACTATTAGAATTCAGAGTGGCTTTCAGTGAGAATATCAATAGCAAGTTGTTCAAACAAAATATCATATTTTTTATTTTTTCTGGGAAAACAAATCGTTTACAATAAAACTTGCAAGGAAGCTAAGAATTTCAAACAAAAACAACGAGAAGTTAAAGAAGTACCTTTAACATTGATTTACAACTGACAGACAACTTTTAGCCTAATAAAAACGGATGAATTTTTTATCCATCCCACTGACCTCAGGAAATTTTCTTTCCTTGGGAAATCTTGCTACTGTAGCTCTCCATATTCTTCATTCGAGCGCTGATGAACCCAGCCTTATATTTATCAGTATATTTCTTTTCGATTTCAGCTTTCACCTGCAACAACAACAAATAAGATTAAAGGCCCTTCCATCATATATTATTACCTGATAAGGATTGAACTTAGCATCTAAGAGCTTCGGCTTGTAAGCTGAAGTTATTGCATTTGGAGTCAAAGAATAGGTTGGTGCTGGTTCTTTATCAAAAGATAGCTGCTCCAAAGATAATTTCATCTTTTCTTGGCTATTCTTCTGGAGCTTGTCAAGCTCTTTAATTCGATCCAATACTCGCATTTTGTCTTTCTTTCTCTCTTCAATTTTTTTCTGCTCTTCAAGCGATATATCAATATATCCTTCCGCTTGTGTTACATTATTCCCTTTTCCTAAGTAATGATAAATGATTACTCTTTTTGCTTAAGATAAGAAACAAACCTCTTATTCTGATTTTTGCATCGTACTTCGTAATTTCACTCAGCTTATTTTTCAACCCGCTTGAAGTAGATGGTTTTTCTTCCACAGAACTTGCGAGAACTAACTTTCCAGCTTGAAGCAGTTGAGATCGTCTGCCCTCTCTTGATCTCATTTCCCTCGATTCAAGCAAATCATGCAGTCGTTCAGTTTCTGATTTACTACTTTTTGAATCCTAATTAATGAAGAAAGCAATAGATAATTAGCATTCGATTAATTGTCTAGATTACAAAATCAAAGTTTTGGGCTAATGTTCTCCCTTTCGTAGTTACGGACTGTGTTTTGCTGTCTGTTACATAGTATTCGCTCTCATCGAGTTTCCTATCAAAATTGATAAATATTTTTTTTTTGAAGCAAAGAAGTGCATTACAATTGTAACACTTTAGATGAATTAAATTTAGATCTGGGCGGATTTTGGCTGAGTAGTCCGCTTTTGAACTCGTTGTAGTCGATTTCAACATTACCAGAATTTAAAGGAGAATCCTGATGAAAACTGGGCGCGTTGTCTTGGCTCAAAGTCTCGATGTCAAATTCGGGTTTCAATTTTTGGAGCTCTTGCTTCAATTTTTTGTTCTCATCAAGCAGCTTTTCGACCTCCGTTACAGTGACTTGATTTTGTCTCAACCGCTCATTCTCTTCTTTCAAGAGCAGTAATTTATTATGCACTTCGCCAATGGAAGAAGTTCCTTTCCTTCTTATGCTTAAAATCTCTCTCAGATACTCAACCTTTTTAAAAAGTCCCATTAAGCTCCATTTCTGCTTCAAAGACTAAGTTACCTCTTTTTTTAGTTTTTTCACAAGGACATCATCTGTTGCGTTTATCTGATTTGGTTTCACCACCGTTTTAATCTATTCGATCAGTTCAGTTCATATTTGTTCATGATTATTTACATGGCTTGCTCTCTCTGCAAATTTGATCGTACTTATGCTTTCCTCCACACATTCTCTGTTATTCCATCAATAAATTAGCCATGTGATTACGAGCAAATTTGTCTACGCAATTGGAGATAGAGTTGCTATAAGGCAGGTCTGAGTGTTTCCTCCTAAACTATCTTGCAGCAGCCTCGTAAGCTTCGACTCACGAAACGGAGCGGGGACCTTAGAGCCGCTTGAGAGGATATGGATCACCTTTCCTTGAGACAAAGACTATATTTAATCTATTGATGCAACAAAATACCAAGAGTTGTAAGTGATAAATTAATCCCCTTCAGTTCTTGAAGATGAGACGCCTCAATGTCTTCTTGCTTTCTGAGCTTCTCTGAGCCAGCTAAATCGCAAAGATTCAATTTCGATTTCTAAAGGTACGTTAGTTATATACGCCATAAGCGATTTTTAAATTACTTGAAGTCTTCCGTGCTCATCTGCGATGGTTGATTCCAGCAAAATCTGAAAAATCGTATGCGATCGGCTGCTTTTCACGTTCTGGGAAGTCTGACGAATAAATCGATTATTTTCTCCTCTCTGCATTAGCTTAATGCACTCTTCATATGTCGAAACGGAATATTCGCTCAAACCTTCCACATAGATGCCATCATATTTATTCTGACGAATGTTCAATGCTTGAGCCAAACTTTTATCCTAATCCACAATTTTTTTTGTTAGCTCTCTATTTGAATCATTAGTTTCACTCACCTGCAATAGATCGAAGATCTTCTCGTTATATATCTGTAAAAAAGAGCAATACACAGAAAATTTCTTTTTTGCGTTTTCTGGCTGCTTCAAATCCTCAAATACTTTCAAAATCGCTCTGGGTATTATTCCAATATATTGATTTTCGTTGCTGATGTCATCGATGTAGGTCCTCTGCTTCGATTTTCGATAACCCGATTTCGTAAAAATAGACTCCCAATCAGATCCAAACATTGAATGCGTTTTTCCTATTCACGAAAATCAGATATATCACCATTTAGACAAAGTGATTAAAGAAAAACGCGAGTGTTGAAGAGATTGAATTCGTATAATTACCTGATCCGGTTTGTCCATATGCGAATATCGTTGTATGAAATCCTTTAAAGAGAGGAGGAATTATCGTTTTGATTTTCTCAAAAACTTGAATTTGAGTAGCATTTGAGTCGAAAACGTGATCGAACTTCGTTTGTACAATCTCAGTCCTCGTGTTAACTACTACAGTTCCATTCTATGCATCAAAATTCATTGACTCTAGAGACAGAGCGAAGTGGAAATACGTTAGGATTCGTCGTAATTGCGATCTCTTTAAGCGATTCACTTTTAAGAGTGGGTCGAACTCGGATACAGACTGTGAGATTGCACGATTTCGCTTGCGACTTCGACAGTGAGGAGTCGTTGTGAGAATCTTTGGTCAAGGTCTTTTTTATTTGCATCTTGTGTTTTGCCGGCCGTCCTGTGCTGCAATTAAATTATAAATTTGATCTCTTCTGATTGTCCAGAATAAAAAGCTGTATTCACTTCAAACTGCTTAGTTAATTTTTAAAAGAACCCTTTGCGTAAAATTTTAATTCAGAATATTCAAACAGTGCGTTAAAATCACCTAATGTCCTCTCCTCTGGAGTGAAAGCCTCCTCAAATGAAGTTTACTGCGAAAGAAGAGCCAAAAAGGTTTTGCTGAACACAGGTTGAATGCAGAAGAATACAAATCATTTCTATTTTTGAGACATAAGAAGATAGTCTTTTAAATGATCAGCAGTCTGATAATGGTCTCTTCAGAGTTTATGATGGGAGCTTCTCTTGATGCAGGTGAGATTATGCTATGTCTAGATTCCGAGGAGAAGACTTGAATTGAAAAATTAGAGGCCTGGGACAAACTCTCCGGGTTCTATCCTGCGTTGTTTTCGGATATGAGAGATTGCATGGTGAATTATCAAGTATTTCGGCATTCCTTAAAAGACAACATTCGTCCCAATCTTCTTTTTGATATTGAAATAGAAGAAACTTTATCAAATAGCGTTTAGGAATAATATCCTTAACGAATAAAGACTATGTCTAAAGAACAATTTTTAGATAACAGAGTAATGATTTCTGGCCTATTGGATTTATGTATTTTCGTACGATAAAAAAAAAAAACCACTAGATTAAGGAGCTAGCAATTAGTGAGATTTCAAAAAGAATATTTCGTTTGGAGTAAGTGATCACTGAATGATTGGTTGCTGCAAGATTAGTCCAAGGCAACGATATGTAGGCTATTTGAACCAGAAATTGTCATCACTGCGGAACCCAACTGCTTATGTACTTTTGTAAGAAAGGTTATAATAGAAATTCATATATTTGGTTTCTCTTTCAATATTCGATTTTAGAAAATAGAACTTTAATACCAAGCGTTTATTTTTCTGAAAATAAACTTAACACTTTCCATTCAGAGTTTCGAGAAAATGGCTGTACAGAAAAATTCGCCTGCGAAAGAATAACCAGATCTCTAAAAACGCGTTTGTGACTTAATCGCCGATAGTTATCTTATTGAAAAAAAACTTACACGAAAATGATTCAGGCTAAAACATTCACCTATCAATTCAAGGCTCTTTGCATAGTATCCTCTCGTAATTTTACTGAAGGATTATGGAAGAATGTCCCTAGGGCAGCTCCCGATCCGATTCTCGGTAGAATTTCCATTCTTCTTTTGTTGAGTCCCATGGGATAGGCATTAATGAAGCTTTCAAACAGGACACACATAAAAAAAAGGTGAACTTAGGTGTCGCTACATATAAAGATAACGATGGCAATCCCATTCATCTTAAATGCGTTAAGAAAGTAATCATTTTTTTTCAAAGCAATTCTGTAACACATTGACGGGCAGGCTGAAAAAATCATCTATGAATCTAGTCCTGACCATGAATATCTTCCTATTACTGGCGATGATCGTTTGATTAAAGCTTCTGTCAACTTGGCTTACGGAGAGAATTTAACTCCGATCAAAGAGGACAGGTGGACTGGATTACAAACCCTTGGTGGAACCGGGGCTCTCAGACTCGGATTTGCTTATCTGAAAAAATTCCTGGGCGACAAAACTGTTTTCACCACCAAGCAAGATTGGCCCACTCATAGGCCTATCATCGAAGATTGCTCGCTCAATTGGAAAGAACTTACCTACTATGACCACAAAGCGAAGGTACCAATCATCAGCTCTTTATTATCTGAGCCAATTTGTAAAAGGATTTGAACTTTGAAGGGTACCTAAAGGATCTGGACAGTGCGCCGGAAGGTTCTATAATCCTTTTTCAACCATGTGCCCACAACCCAACTGGTAGTTTTTTGTAATTATACCCAATCCTATTCACCTTGCCCTTTCAGGTCATGATCCAACCAAAGAGCATTGGCATCAACTGCTGGATGTTGTTCTCAAGAGGAAACATTTTCCTTTCTTTGATATGGCATATCAAGTATAAAAAAGCAAATAGGCTCTTTATTTGAAATGACATTAAAAGGGCTTTGCGACAGGAGATTTTGACGAAGATGCATATCCTGTGCGGCTTTTCGCAGAAAAAACTCAGATGTTTGTTGCTCAGACCTATGCTAAGAATCTCGGGCTTGCTGGCGAGAGAGTTGGATGCCTCAGTGTGATAACATCTGATCCTGAAGAGGCAAAAAACGTGCACTCGCAGTTGAATCGTATAGCAAGAGCACTTTGGTCGGATCCTCCACTTTTTGGAGGAAGGATCACATCTCTCATCCTAAATGATCCGGAACTGAAAAAACTATGGTTTGAAGTATATTACTTACATTCTTTTCAAATGGATATAAATTATATTTTGCAAACAGGAAGTGGCTGAAATAGTGAAAAGAATTAATTCGATGAGAGAGGCCTTAGTATGGAATTTGAAAGATGTTGATAGTAAACATAATTGGGAGCATATAAGGACACAAATTGGAATCTTCGCCTACACCGTAATTAATATTGTTGTAGGCTATTTGTGAAGCATTATTCTGTTGGAATTTAGGAACTAACGGAGGAACAAGTGACAAGGCTTATGAAGGAGTATCACATTTATATGACACGGTTTGGAAGGATTCTGGTTGCCGGGTTGAATACACATAACGTAAGATACGTCGCAGAATGTCTTCACGAAGTCACCAAGGATGCTTATAATATATAATGACTAGAATTCAGAGGTCTACATGATAAACTCTCTGCCCTTACACGTTTGAATATCTTGTGTAAATAAGTTCATTCCATAATCAGCATGAGTTCTGATGCATGTGATTATTTTTAATGAGCATATCATATAGCATTCATATAGGAACATATAAATGGGTACGGCCCATAATTAACTAAAATCATTGCTAAATAATTTTTTCTTTATAAGAATGCTATAAGATGAAAAGTCACATGTCACAGGAAATGAAACTAATGATGATAATTTTCTCGATTAGGCTGATTGAATTTTCAGTAAAACACAAATAATTACCTTTTCATCCCGTAAATTAGCGAGCTGGGAGATTGTAAAAGCAAAGTTTAATAATGTTGACCAAAATACAATAAAAACAGTATCGAGGTTTAATCTATCTGATGTAGATAAGATATAGAAAATTATTTAATCACAATAGCTGCCATTTCAGATTGATAATGGTGCAACTTTTTTCAAAAGAGTGAATGTTTATTGCTTGCAGCTTATAAATTTGGTTCTACCGTCATACTTACATCTGTCATCCTAGTTTTCAAATAAAATTAACTCAAAATTTCTTCAACATCGCGCATTTCGCATTATTAGTTCTACTGATAAATCTCCAGGATCAAGTGCTGAACTATTACAGTCCCGAAAAATTGGGTCTCAAATTTGTTTGCTTCTCAACGAAAAGTGAATAGCGAGGATTGAACAACAAGAACAATAGACATTCTTCAAAGTTTAAAGAGAAAAAAACTTAACGCTCACTCTCGAATTTAGAAGGCCCAGGCTCATTATCAAGTCAAAGGACGAGCTACAACCCTCTCGAGATTAGATCTTGCACTTACGTTGTCATTTCTCTCCCGCTACTTTTGGCTATCTGTATTTTAAGCCATCTTTCGATTATTGAATAGGAATTGAATCAATAATTAGGTCTAATTTCAGCTCAAAACGTATTTTCGCACAAATGACTCCTTATTACAGATAAGACTAATTTTTTCAGCCTAAATGTACTTAAAGATCTATCCTAATTTTCTAATTGAAAAGATACAAACTTAATTAACGATTCTTATTACTTAGTTTCAATACATTCTCTTCCATTCATCTTCTAAGTGCTCAAATGACGTAATGAAATGGCACATTTTACGTTTTCTTTGGCAAACGGAATTTCGGATACAAGGTTTCAACCCAGAGATAAATTATTTTAAACACGTAATCGATGTCATCAGCGAAAGTTCAATCAAGTATATCTTTGGAACCGCCTGCATATTAATTAAATACTCATATTTAAATTTTTAGAAAAATGATCCAAGGCAAATCCCTCGCCAACAGTTTCAAGGCCCTCTACAGAGCATCCTCTGCCAACTTCGCAGAAGGATTCTGGAAGCAAGTCCCTATGGGAGCTGCTGACCCAATTCTCGGTAGACACCGATCATTTAACCTTTTTCTGATATGACTATGCAGGTATTTCTGAGGCCTTCAAGAAGGACACCGACAAGAGAAAGGTCAATCTCGGTGTTGGTGCCTACAGAGACGATAATGGAAAGCCTTTCCACCTTGAATGCGTTCAAAAAGTAACCAATTTGTTCCAAACAATCTTCTAAACGATTGGCGGTCAGGCTGAAAAAGTTCTCTACGAATCAAAGCTCGACCATGAATACCTTCCTATTGGTGGTCACGATGGCTTCATCAAAGCCTCTGTTAAGTTGGCTTATGGAGAAGATTCAACCCCACTCAAAGAAGGAAGATGGACTGGCTTACAAGCTCTCTCTGGAACCGGTTCCGTCAGACTCGGAATGGCCTTCCTCAAGAAATACCTCGGTGACAGAACAATTTACATCACCTCCCCAACATGGCCTACCCATAAGACTCTTGCTCAAGATTGCTTCTTGAATTGGAAAGAACTCACCTACTATGACCCTAAGACTAAGGTACTTATCCTCAGTTCTCAAAAGGCTTATCTCGATTCTCTTTAAAAGGGATTGAATTTCGAAGGATTCATGAAAGATTTGGATGCCGCCCCTGAAGGATCCATCATTCTTTTCCACCCATGCGCCCACAACCCAACTGGTAACTTTATTTCGGATTTCATGCCCTAATGATGCTGTATATCTCAGGTGTTGACCCATCTCAGGCACAATGGGACCAAATTTTGGACCTTGTTCTCAGAAAGAAACATTTCCCATTCTTCGATATGGCATACCAAGTAACTTTGATAATAAATCTCCTTTTTTTTGAAACCAACATTGCTAGGGCTTCGCCACCGGTGATTTCGCCCGTGATGCCTACCCTGTTCGTAAATTCTCCGAGAAGACTCCAATCTTCCTGTCTCAATCCTACGCCAAGAACCTCGGTCTTTACGGTGAAAGAATCGGTTGCTTCAGCGCTATCACCACTGACACCGATGAAGCCAATAGACTCAACTCCCAGTTGAAGTGGTTGGCCAGAGCCCTTTGGTCTAACCCTCCACTCCACGGTGCCAGAATCGCTGATCAGGTCTTGAATAACCAAGAACTCAAGAAGCTCTGGATCTCAGTATACAACCCACTTTGCTTTGTGTAACTTAGCAATTCAATTTGAAATTAGGAAGTCGAACTCATGGCCAACAGAATCAAATCGATGAGAGAGGCTTTGGTTTCTAACTTGAAAGACCTCGGCAGCCAGCACAACTGGAAGCATATCACTGATCAAATCGGAATGTTCGCATTCACTGTAAATGAAATTTAGGGTTTTTGTTTATTAATCTGGTGTTTAATTATTAGGGATTGAACGAAGAGCAATGTGTCAAGCTTATGAACGAACATCACGTTTATTTGACCAAGAACGGAAGAATTTCCATTGCCGGTTTGAACACTCACAACGTGCGATATGTCGCTGAAGCCATCCACAACGTCACAAAGAACTCTACCATCTAAGGATAATTTTTACCCCTTTGCTTTAGAAATAGCGTATTCTTTTTAACAAATTGAGTTTGGAATCTACACTGCTATTGAATTAGAGAGTACATAAAACAACATGAACTAAATAGCTATATGTAATAATTGAATACAACAATTCAAAGCCTGCGCTCTAACAAAAATTAAAAGCTGCAATCAATAGATAGAGTAGAGTTAGTAGAAGCTGTTAAAGAGAGTGCTTTGAGTTAATGAATCAATGGTTTTTACTTTTAGTGTCTTGAACTTACCTGTGTTTTTTTTGTTTTTTCCGATAGAAATTGAGCTATAGTTTTACTTATAAGTACCCGAAATATCGTAAATATGCCTAAATAATTTTTATCTAGCAGCGCTCGAAATGTCGTAAAGGTCAGCATCTTCCTATTGACTTCTTAGAAAACGGGGCTATCTTTCGTTTTGATTCGATCTCATTTAGGTTAAGTTTTTCCAGGATGGCTTAGTTTTAACTAAGTTTACTAATATGTTATAAGAGTTCCTGACAAAAAAATCAATTTAATATACTATTGACCTCCTTTAAATTCGGTACAGGAAGGTTCAGTACTGAAATTCAGAATTAAATTAGGTTTGATTTTTATTGCTCTTTGCAGAAAATTTTTTCGTACCTGCTATCTTCATTTTCATCTTGATATTTCATTAAAAAAGAGATAGTTATCGGATTTTAGATATTCGAAATTACTAGTGCACAAGTTCGGTCATGGTTTTTTACCCCATCTCGCCTAATCATTCTAATACAATCAATCTATTTCATTAAGAATGAGTTTAGGTACATTTCTGAAAAGAACAGAAATGCAATTTGCTTTGTAAGTTGAATAAAAAAAGAAAATGGAAACGGATAGGAACAAATGCATCATAACCAGATGAGCAATTAACTTTTTTGAAAAAAGTATTGGGAACTACAATAATTTTTGGCCTGTAGATGCTGCTCTGAAAACTCTCTCAGTGGCAAAATCCTATCTTCAGTTTTTCCTCTCTCACCATTCATACTCTTAAAAATTATAATGGAACTAAGTTTGCTGGCCTTTCTGATGAAAAAATCTGGGATTCAATCTGATCAAATTTTTTCAACAAATCTGTATATATGTAAAACTTATAATGGAAAGCATATTATAACATAATCTTGAGTTTTAAATACAGCTGGGATTTGGTAACTAAAAATTTATTTCAGCATTTAAAGCAAAATTTAACAAAACTCAATCAAATGAACGAACAGAATCTCGACGACAGTCAGTCATCTCAAGGAGGAAGAAGATACCCCAAAGATAAGAAACAGTACGACAATGAAGATCAAGGGGAGAAATTTCACAGAAGAAAGCATTCTGGAAACAAATACAAAGAATTTCAAGAAGGACAAGCTGGCCTTGAAGTCCAGGGTGAAAAGTTTCATCGAAGAAAACACTCTGGTGAAAAATTCAAAAAATTCAAAGATGGACAAGGCGAGGGAGACCAAGGAGAGAAATTTCACAGAAGAAAGCACTCCGGTGAAAAATACAAAAAATTTAAAGATGGAGGAGGTGATCGAGACGCCAAAGAGCAGAGTGAAAAGAGTGAAAAGGGTGAAAAGAGTGAAAAGTTCCATCGCAGAAAACATTCTGGAGAAAAATACAAAAAATTCCAAGACGGGCAAGGCGAGAGAGAACATGGTGAAAAGTTTCACAGAAGAAAATACTCTGGAGAAAAACACAAGAAATTTAATGCTGGAGAAGGCGAACAGCTTGGAGAAGGTGGAGAGAAGCCAAAATATCGTGAAAGACATTACAAAGATAAAGATGGTTTCAAAGAAGGTGATGACGGGTCGGAAAAGAGACCTAAAGGTGAAAAAACATACGGAAAGAGGAATCAGGGAGACCAAGATCTTCAAGGAGCTCAAAATATTTCGGATCAGGTTTCGGAAAGCTCAGAGAAGAGACTCACTAACTATGAAAGAGCACAACTGAGGAGAGAGCAAGAAAGGCTAGAAGGAAAAGGTCCTAAGGAAAAGCGCGAAAGAAAATTTAAAAATGATGACAAGGAAAAAGTTAACTCAGATGCGAAAAAAGGAGATGATGGATCAAGCGCGAGTGGAGACGAAGAAGAGAGCAAATTGAACGCCGCGGATCAGATTTCGGAGAAGAGGCTAACTAACTATGAAAGAGCACAACTGAAGAAAGAACAAAAAAAACAAGAAGGATTCGAACGTCCTGAAAAATATGAGAAAGGAGGGAAATATCGCGATAGACCAATGCGAGAGTCGAAAGTCATGAAAGATGATGCTAGCATGGCTGAAAATAAGGGAGAGGGAGAAGGACCCGGCCCTGAAAGGGAATTGACAAATCAAGAAAAGGCAAGAATTAAAAAAGAATTGCGAGAAAAAGAAAGACTCAATGAATCAAGAGGAAGCAAAGGGAGTTACAAACATGAACATAAAGGCGAAGGAAAGAAGGAAAGAATTAATCAAAAGCTCCGGGATTTCGACCTCAATTTATGGGCAAGATTCTCTCTTCCTATACAGTTGACCAACCGGGTCCCAAAAAGCTCATTTAGTGACGTGCTTGATGATAAAGCGCTCTTCGGAGTTTTCGATACCTATAGAAAAGCTCTCATACAAATGCAGATCGCTGTAGAAGAAAGAAAACAGCTCGAAAGAGAAGACATGGGCGAGTCTAGCGATGATGAAGAGAAGAAAGAGGAAGATATGATGATCTCCACAAAACCCACAAAAATCAAAGTTTCTCAAAGCCTCATCGATGGATTCGATCAAATGCTCACTGCCTGGTGGAATGAACAAATTAAAACCGGACTCATCGCTCAACTTCAAAAAGTCGAAGATCCCAGGAAGTACGAAAGATTGCAAGGCCTCATCGTGAGAGTAATGGCCCATTATTTCTTGGACAAAGCTGAAGAAATGAAGGTCGAGCAAATCCTCTCCGCAAGAACTTCGCTTCTAGACGCCTTGAATAAAAATAATATTGTCGTTGTTGAAGACGAAGAGAGATTTGATGATATGCTTTTAGTACTGGATTATGTCCAAGAATTCCTTGCTCTTCAAGGGAGAGATGCCACAACAACCTCAATTAAGGTTGTTAGTAAATCCAAACTTGAAAGTCTTCTGATAGGATCGAGAGTGGTGAGCTCGTATATCACTCGCCCAGAAAGTGTAACTGGCACTCTGATCAGAAGATTCGCTGGAGCATTTAATTTCGAAGGAGAGAATATCGAATTTTTGGATTTTAAAAATACTCTAAAAGGTCTTCTGGCAGAAAATAACAGTTATTTCAGCGAGCAAGAGGGTTCCAGAGGAGCTGATATGGTGTATGTGATCAACGCAAAGTCTTTCGAAAACTATGGACAACTGCTGGATATATTAATCTCTCTAACAACAAAAGTTCTTCCCAAGTGCAAGCTTATTCTTTACGGAGCAACTGAGTTATGTTTGAGCAGCCTTGGTGAAAATGGAATTAAAGAAAAAGAATATGACATGGCAACTTTCGACTCGAATTCTGAGCCCACCCAGCCAACTATTATTAATGCTGGAGATCCAAAAGGAAGAGCTAGCGATTACATCCGAGAGCAGCTCAAGCACGTTAGACTTTCAGCGAACAATGGAGATAATGGACTCATATTGTTCTATACTAAATCTTCGGCTGATCAAGGGTATTTCGCCTCCCAATGGAAGGCTGGTCAGGTAGATAAACAACGAGGAAGAATAATAAGGCTGATTAATCTCGACTACCACTTCCTAAAACCTTTTGACCTTGCTAGATTATATGAAAGCAATCCAAATCAACTAACTATGGTTGTAGCTTCTGGAAAACATTCAATCACTGGTCTTCTCCCTGCAAATATAGTCCGAATAATCGATTCAGGTTACCGAGCAGTAACTGTGAATTCCGAGGGATTAGAGTATAGAAGCTATGTTCCCATCACCTCAATTGAGTCAGAAAAAAGAGCCAGTGCCTTGACAACAACCTTCCGGCTCTACAATGGTGATACTCTCGCTCAAGATTCAGGAATGAACACTCTGACCGCGACTCAAAAGGAGCTCATCCTGTTGGTTTTTGCGCTATTTAACTTAAGCCCACCTGATCACATCAAAGCTGATAAAGATCTCCTTTTCAAAGTCAATAAGAACTATTTCGAGAAAGGCCAGTTCCAGCGAAATCTCCAATTGCTTGATCTCATGTTCGAATTTGGAATTGACGCCTTCCCTAATTTAGTTCTGGGCAGCCAAAGAGGAATGACTCTGGACGTCGTTGCAATGCTCGCACTTTTGAAAACCTCCAAAAAACTCTTGGCTATCAGTCCTGGCGTCACTAGCGATTCGTTGCAAAAGCCTGAGGAAAGCATTCGAATTGATGAAGATGATGACGAAGATGAGAGTGAAGAGCAAGGAAGCATCTATGATGATAGTGAAGAACGAAAATCTGAGACGATGTCCCTTACTTCTACGACTTCCCGTCGCTCAAGGATGGACAGAATATTGGCTACCATTGACATACTCCAAGCCATGGATTATGTTGTAGCTGGCGCAAAACTTGGACTTTTCAATAATAGCTTCATGAGCCAGTTGCAAAAAAGCACGGGATTATCATTTGGTTCAATGATTACTTTACAATATAACACTTTTCTCGTGTTGGACCTTGCGAGAAAAATTGTCAAACTCGACCTTGCAGCCAAATCCGAAGCTACCGATGAATCGAGGAGACTGCTTTCTGCTTTCATGCTCCATCAAAGCGCATGCGTCTACTCCGGGTTCCAAAACTTAGGCTTCCTGCACCTTCAAAGCAAAAAATCGGTCACTGCCAACGACGTTCAGAAAATGAAAGGAGACATTCTCGTCTGTATGGGCTTACATCGTCTATTCAATACCGATACCATTGTTCCTAGCCTTGGATTTAGTCTTCCCATGGATCTCTACAAGCAAGCAGTCCCGCTCGAATTCATAAAAGCCAACGATCCTGCAAAGCTCCTCGAAGACCTCCAATTGGAAGAAGCTATCGTCAAAATTGATGGCTATGCGCTTTTTTACAACATCTTCAACAAGCAAGAGCAGCTAAAGACTCTTGGACTCCCCAGTAACGCTAGAATACGTTTCAATGAAATCGATAGTACGATCTCAGTGTTTGTATCGAAGGCGCAGGTCGCGGAGACTCAAAAGAAGATACAAGAACTTGTGACACAGACAAAGGAGGCCCTTAAGAAAAAAGATGCTGTTTTACCTGCTGGAGGAGACTGCAAGGCCGTTCTAACAAACGGTGGAGTTGTATCAAAACTGCTTCTTTTTGATGCAAAGAGAGAATATATTATCACAAACATCCCACTTTCGGTCTCGAGACTAGATATATTAAAACTACTTGAGAGATACACTAATCTCAAGAATATTGATTTGATCTTGACGAACGAGCAGAAAAGAAAACCGTTTAAACAGTCAAGAGGTCAAGAGGAGGCTAAAAAAGACTTTCTAGGTCCATCAGCATCCAAGCAAATCTCATTCGGAAGGTGTATAATCAAAATCTTCGACTCTCAAGTAGATGAAGATGGGCTTCTCAGTCTGAATCAGGATTTCTTTATGGAATCAAGAGATATGAAGATCAAAAAGAACGAAACCGTTTTTAAATCAAGCAAAACGAAAGGCACTGACGTAATTGATCGACAGACTTTTAAGCTAAAATGGATAGAAAACGTACCACTGCAATCAGAGCACGATCCTAAAATCCAAATGATGCTTGCAGAAGCTCTCGAGACCATAAAAAACAGAAATAAGACCGAATTAGAAGTTTTTGGCATTGAAACCAGAAAGCATGTAGGCAAAAAAACGAATTTCGGAGCAAAACCACCAGACGCAACTGAGATAACAGTGTTTGTACGTACCGAAACCGTGAAGCAAGCAGACACTATACCACGTACAATATCCATACAGGGCAAAACCATGATCTTCTTCCGAACTTTTATATTCTACTATCACATGGATAAGGAAGTCTTCCGTCTGTTGAAAAAAGAATTTGACACGAGATTCGAGGCTCTTAAGAAAAAGTACCAAAAAGCTTTGAAAGTGAGCTTTTTTGAAAAAAACTTTGAGGGAGACGGACACATCAAAGTGAAGGTTGTAGGTGACACAGCACCCAGTGCTGCTGAAGGTGCTGAATTGATATTGAGAGTGTTTGAACCTCAAACTCTCCAGGTTGATCTGAGAACTGTAGCGGATTGCATTTTTGCTCCTCGACAAAATGCGGTACAACAACCTGAGGAGAAAGGGAAGAATCCAAGAGGAGGAAAGGACAGAAACGGTTCCAAATTTGGCAAGAAAGAGGACTTTAAAGGTGGGAAGAGAGAAGAAAAGGACAAACCTCAAAATTTCATGCTCGCTTACTTGAGGAAACTAGAAACCGAGTTTGAATTGTCCATCAGAATAAATTACCGACAGAAAACGCTTTCGATTTATGGCTCAGAGAATAAGATTCCTGATATTGAAAATGCCCTTGAAGCATTCATTGGGAGAATGAAAACCGAAACAATAAACTACGAAGGATTCAGCATCAAAAATCTTATTAAAAATCAATCGGAGTTGCTTGAGAAAATCAAGACGAAGTTTGAATTGACTAAAATAAGAATAAATTTCCTAAAAAAGGCGATTGAGGTGACTGGATTACCAGCAGCTCTTGAAGGCGCGATACCTGAGATTCTCAAGGCATTTAAGAAAATTTCGAAGGACGATAAGTTAGCGCAAAAATCGAAAGAAGATTGCCCCGTTTGCTTCGATGAGATGAATGATCCATACACTCTTCTACATTGCGGACATTCTTTCTGTTCGACCTGCCTGAGCGCCCAACTCGCTGAGAGCATAGTCGATCAGTCATCAATCCCGATCAAATGTGCGGCATGCAGCGAAATCATTCTGCTTGAGGATTTGGTGAATCTGCTTAAAGAAGAAGATATGCAGAGACTCGTGAAGCTCAGTGTAAATAACTTCATGTCCCTCAACCAAAAAGACTACATGAGCTGTCTTACTCCTGATTGCGAGCAAATCTTTAAAAAAGGGTCACCGGCTATAAAGTGTACCTTATGTCAAGGAAGCTTCTGTACAAGTTGCAAAAAATCAAGTCATCCAGGTGTGACCTGCGAGGAATATAAACTACTGATGAACCAAGATATTATGGACACGATGTTCGAGAATTGGAAAAAATCTGTTGGAGTGAGACCATGTCCAAAGTGTAATACTGATATAGAGAAGAACGGAGGATGCCAGCATATGACTTGTCAGAAATGCAGCATACATATATGTTGGACTTGCATGGCTACGTTCCCCACAGGTGCGGCCACTTATGATCATTTAAATAAAGTTCATGGCAAAATCTTTATTTAATTTAGGTGTTATTCTGTGTTTTG
>ENA-UOUE01000978-UOUE01000978.1-compost-metagenome-genome-assembly--contig:-NODE-978-length-20572-cov-7.694804_pt1 | contig 20572 bp, 5 predicted proteins | sample MGYA00238146_ERZ747223 | MGnify/ENA primary metagenome ERZ747223 (study PRJEB28781, sample SAMN06268865) | compost metagenome | isolation source: single cell | place: USA: California, Emeryville, Joint...
AATTTTCCCATCAGTACAATCAGTAATTGAGAGACACTGAACACATTTCCCGTTTGTCGTGTCACACAGAGGTGTCGCAGAAAAACGTGTGCAAGGAGTATAATCTGTACATGTAACACAAGTATTACTTCCTGAGCATTGGGGTAACGTGGTAGAAGGACAATCTGAGTGAGCAATGCATTGGACACACACGCCTGTGGTCGTACCTGGATCTTTACATATAGGTGCCAAAGGAAAACGCTGGCAATGATACTGACTGCTTGTGCACCCTCTACAGATGTTGTTATCATTGTCGCAATCTGCTGCTGTGATAGATTTGCAGTCTTCATTACTGATACATTCAACGCATTCTCCGGAAGATATCTTACAACTGGGCGTTGAATGCAAATGTTCACATTGACTCGAAGCCGTACATGGAACACAGACATTGTTTTCAGAGCATTTCGCAGCTGCAGCGGAAGGGCAGTCTGAATCACTAACACACTGAACACACACACCTGTCGGGTTGCCTGGATCTTTACATACAGGTGTTAAAGGAAAACGCTCGCAATGAAGCTGACTGTTTGTGCACCCTCTACAGGAGTTGCTCGGGTGGCAATCTGCTTTTGTAAACGGGCAATCTTCATCAACGAGGCATTCCACACATTTTCCTGAGGTACTGCTACAAAGAGGTTTTGAAGTAAAATGAGTGCAATGACTGTTTTCTGTACACGAGATACAAGTATTACTCTCTGAACATTGAGCAGCCTCAGTAGAAGGGCAGTCCGAATGATCAATACATTGAACACATACGCCTGTAGTAAGACCTGGATTGGCACATACAGGTCTTGAAGAAAAACGATCGCAATGAGTCTGACTGCTTGTGCACCCTCTACAGTCGTTGTCATTGCAATTTGCTGCCCAAAACTGGCAATCTGAGTGAGTTTTACATTTAACGCAAGTTCCTGAACTACAAAGAGGAGTGGAGGTAAACCGACTACAGTGTGAATTCGATGTGCAAGGGACGCAAACTTGGCCGCTACAATCTGCTGAAGTAATTTTTGAGCAATCACTATCTTCCTTGCATGAATCGAATGCGGGAGAGCATATCCCAGAATTGCATGTGCTACTCGGAGAGTTACTCCAATCATGGCAATCTCCATCGTTCTCACAAGACAAACAATAAAACCCCTCATTATTTCCATCTTTTACAAATATACATTGAGAGTTCCCTGTACAACCCGTCTCTAGAGTGCAAGGAGACGCACAAAGATAAATACTCTTATCAGTTACACACACTTTGCCGTCAGTACATTGAGCATTGGAGGTGCATTGGACACAATGAGGGTTTGAATTACTTGTGGGAGTGCATGTTGTCCTCACGGTATGCTGCGAAGGACATGTAAAAGTCGCTGTGCAAGTACCACACCCCTGGGTGCCCTTGCAATTAAAGTATCCTCTCGAGCAGTCGTTAACAGAGGAGCAATCAGTTGAGCAGAGAGGAACGCCTCCAATTACCAAAAATATACTAAGAAAATGAATTATCATTTCCAAAACAGAAACTTTAACCTAATTCTGAGTTTGAGATTATTTCTTATTCATTTAAATCCGATTAATTCTTTTTTCTCTCTCACCTTCTGTGCATGGAGCAGTTTCGATTTGAAAAGAAAAAATTCCATTTCATGATAAACAGCTGACTTTGGGGGTATTATATCTTGATCACGATCCATTCAGCAAAATTCTCCCTCCTCCAAGCCCAATTATATTAATCTCAGATCTTATGTTACTACTCGTAGTAGCAGAAAGCCATTTCGAGGCTGTAAGTGCTTCTATATTAAGTGCTTTTGAGTTCTTTCGCGTTGAATAGCAAGAATCTGTCGTTCAAATACTTAGAAAATGAAAATTAAAGCTGCCTACGACTCATGTACTGAGTCTTTAATTAATTCGAAGAAATTTGAATAGGAAAAATGTTCCTTTTAATTAGGTTTTGTAAACTGAAATTATGGTTTGAATCAGCTTCCAGATTAAAGGAACAGTTTCGCTATTTAATCGAGTTAGAATCTGTTTAAATAAATCATTTCGAGTTGTTTTAATAAACGACAGCACGTAGTCGGGCTTCGGAAACAGAGCAATACAAGGTCTGCTTAGTACCAATCGATGACATGAGAATTTCAGTATGAGGTCCTATTTATTTGAGAAACATCTCCGAAAAGAGAATTTATTCTCTATTCATGACGAAGACTGGTTATTTCTTGAAGTTCCCTTTTAATTTCCATAGATTGCACTTGCTGAGATTACAAATTAATTATTAAGGAATCTTGAATCTTTGCGTATTTTGATCTCGAAGTTGTCAGCATCCGCTTGAGAATTTAATTAAGTAAACAGTATAATTTTGTTCCCAAAAGAATTCGAAAAAATCGCAAGCATCCTGAGTTATTTAGCGAAATTTGAGAATCAAGAAAGAAGAATAACTTCTAAAAACCTTTATTAGTAAGCAGCAGACTAAGATGAATTTGTAGCAATTCTGATTTTCCTGGTTGAATCAGCAATAGTATATTATTACCAAGGGCTTAAAGAGGTTCTTCAAAGAGCTAATGATGGAAGTTTGAGCAGATTCTATGGATGCTGAAAGAAGAGGCAATCTGGTGTTACATGAGCGAATGAGTTTGATTTAATCACAATGGTTCAGCGGAACTTAATCATTAATGAGAATTTCATCCTGAATTTGAGTACTTAGACAATTCGAACTAATATATAGCAGGATACTTTCTTATTAACGAAAAATCCGAAATGAAATACAACATTGAAAGGAAACCAATATACAAGTTGTAATTAATCAGCACATCCTGCCCTTTACATGTGCTTAAGTTAGGATAGGGATCTCTCAAAAAGATGTAATTCATTTTCTGTCATTGCTGTCCCAGTTGAGTTCAACTCTCCTGCTCCTTCTAAACAACTTTTTTACATAAGAAGAACACCTATGCCAACATTCACTGAATGAAGCTTGATGCTGTTTGAGGATGATTTTTTAAGAAAAGCAGACCTGTCTCTTGACTGTAAGACAAGGATCATAGTTTTGCTTTCGTAAGTGACTACATTCTCAATTAGAAATTGAAAAATAGTTTCAATGTTCATGCTGTAAATAATACGAATCTATATAGGTCGGCATTTGGTTTCCATTACATATATATATCAACTTCTTTGAAAATTCCACAACATGAAAAATTTTATTTTCATCTTGCCGACTTACTCTGATGTTGATGCGCTCTCGAACCTTTATTCTAATGAGTACTAGCAAGTAAAAGTGGTAACCTAACAAAATGTATAAGTTCTTTTGAGTTCATTTAATAAAACGTGAAGTATTTTTTATCTTTGACCTTCAGTGAAATGATTACGACAGGCCGGTTCTAATTTTTAATACTTTAAGAAACTAATTCATTCAGAAGAAGAATAACCTTTCCGGAGCTTTTTTCCTCTCGATATAGATTTGTTTTGTTCAAAATATCAAATCCAATCCATTCATTTTATGCATAAAAATTAAGACATTCGGCTGAAACGATGTATAATACTAATATTCATAGCCTTTCCAGAAAGAAATATAAATAGTTGTCAAAAAGTACTATTTAGAACAAAAAGCAAGCTGTATGTGGTTTAATAATGCAAGTATATGAAGGTAATAAGGGTATTGAGTCATAATTTCTTAGGTGAGGGTCTGGGCGTATGTCAAAACTGAATGAGAAAATATTGAATCACAATGCATTTGGCCTGAGAATGATAGACTAGGACAATTCTTAATTTTCAACCAGCATTTGTGAATTTATCAACACAATTTAAACCTCTTCTTAAGATTATGGATCATGAAGAATTTCAGATCACAGTTAATCCCTAAGCTTTGCTTAGTAAAATAGAAATCATCGTCTAAATTCTTCTCGTAATGGAGGTAAGGGGCGGACTCTTCTTTTTCTTTGTATGTTTTGATTATTTGACTCATGGCGGATCCTTCTGGGAAGATCATCTGCCCTCTCGTTTTGAATGAAATTATTGCGAATATACTTAGAATTATGATTTGAATTTTTCTTCGAGCCAAGCCTGATTTTTCCTTGATTTGGATTCACAGTCAATGTGCTTCTGTAGTTTTTCTTGGTTTTACTGGATTTTTCTTGTGCTTTGCTTTTCTTGCATATGACGCGAACGATCAATTTGAAAATATTCCAAAAAGCAACCATTTGCTGAGCAAAGATGAAGAGGGCATTATAGACGATCATCAGAGAGCACAAGAAAATCACGACCCACCCAACGTTCTTTCTTTGATTATCAGTCAGTTTCAGAGTGATATCATCTCCTGCAAACACAAATATTACTAGATGAATCAGCACCAAGAACACCTCTGAGCCTACGTTCATCCAAGCATCGCTCTTGGTCCGGAACGGTTTTACTTTAATCATGAAGATGAGTAAGACTAGTCCACTGCAGCAAGTGATTAGCATTTGCAAAAGCGGGATATCATAAGCTAATACGATCCCACTGAAATATGCCATTTTTCTTAAGAAGATGAACGCCATGAAATTTCGTCGGTAATAAGCGATTTCAGGACTCACTTTCGCGTTGCTAGGAGTTTGAACAATAAAGGATTCATAAAGAGCGCCATGCTTCCTTTCATGTTGTTGGGAACCAAGAACTTCGGCGCTTGATTCAAAAGCATAAGTCACGATAAAAGGAGCCCAGAAGCAGAGAGTACCAACAAAGAGAGCAGCAATAGATGAGAATTTATGAAGAGGTGTAGTGAAATCCATATTTACAAACTGTAAGCAAGAAGCGATGATGAGCTCAGGATAAGTCCCAATCAACGCATTGTAAACAAGCCCCCATTCGAATTTCTCTTTGAAGTTTATGATGATTCTGTTGAATTTTCCTGTGGTTCGGAAAGTGAAGAGTATGATTTTTGTGAGGAGATAGAGCATTCCAACTGCAATCCATCCAACAATAGTTTGTCCAGCATTGTTAAGATACAATGCGTCCATCTCGTTGTCTGCGAATTTCGGCGGAGAAGGCAGTCCAGCTTCCATTTCCTCCCAAATTGAGGGAAATAGATATTCCATCGGGTTTGGTACCATAACATTAATACTCGACACCGAGAAGAGTTTGAAGAAAGCCACTACATTGTATGGATAGTTGACATTCAGAAAGAGGAGATAGTTAACGATCTGGAAGAGACCCAAGAAAGCCCAAAGTATTCCACCTGAACCTCCTGCTACGAACATTCCCACTGAACTTGAGAGTGCAGCATTTGATACAGCTGAACCAGCGCTTGTGAGTGACTCTGCTGCGGCCTTTTCTCCCATAGTGAAGAAAGTGAATCTTACCGTTTTGGTATTTACAGATTCTTGAGTAATGACTAATCCTTTTGTATCGGAAACTGCTTTTTGATTAGTGAAGGTAGCAGTGAGCGTTTCAATGCCCAGACTCTTGGTAAAATTAAAAATAATTTTGAAGGTCTTGGAATCGGGCTGTTTAGTAACATTGAGAAGGTAGTAATCAGTTGGGTAAGACATGCCTGTGAGAGAAAATTTGAGAGTCTGAGTTAGGATTTCAGGAGTGACTGCCATGGGATTGGAGAATACGAGAAGGAATGTCTGTGGGTCAGACGATGACTTGAGAATAACTGTGGGAGGAGGAGTACCAGGTGGTGTTTGACACTTGGAACCATCAAGAACGTATGGAGAAGAGCATGAAGTACAGACTGTAGCACTTCCACTACAAGTCTGGCAGATAGGGTCGCAAAGTTCGCAAGTTTGAGTTTGATCATTTTGCCAATATCCAGCGGGACAGGTAGTCATACAACTCGAATTTAGTAAATAATATCCAGGAAGGCATAATTTACATGCGGTGCTGCTGAGACACTCTAAGCAGTTGGCCGTGCAGAATTGGACGCAAAGATTTACACCAACTAAGCACTTATTTTTGAGAGGATTCACGCAATCCGAATCTGAGAGACATTCAACGCACAGGCCAGCTCCAGCCGAGGTTTTACAAACTGGAGTTGAAAGCAGGTGACTGCAGTGGCTTGAAGCTGTGCAAGGGACACACGTACCTGTCGTGAGAGAACATTGAGCTTTGGAAACAGAAGGACAATCAGCGTCAGTGTCACACTCCACGCAAACACCGATATATGATGGGCTGCATGCCGGCGTAGCTGATAAATGTGCGCATTGACTCGAGGCACTACAAGGACTACATGTATTACCAGAACAATGTGCTGCTATCGGGGATATGCAATCTGCATCTGAGTTGCAGGCAACACAGGTGCCTGATGCTGTGTAACAGACTGGAGTTGAGGATAAATGCTTACACTGGTTCGTAGCTGTACAAGCCACGCAAGTGTTGCTTGCGGAGCATTGCGCTGCTATAGGTGAAGAACAGTCTGAGTGGGAAGTGCATTGAACGCATAACCCCGATGTCCCTGGAGATTTACACACTGGCGTCGTCGATAAGTGAGCGCATTGAGCTGAATCAGTACAAGCGATGCACGTGTTGCCTGAGCATTGAGCTTTCGCGGGGTTTGGACAATCAGAGTGATAAACACAGGGAACACATATTCCAGCGTTACACGCAGGAGTAAGCTCAAAATGTGCGCAATGAGCAGAGCTGGTACAAGCTACGCAGGTGCCTGCACTGGAACATTCACCTTTATTGACCTCATGGCAATCTGCATCAGTTTGACACTCGACACATACTCCTCGTGTGGTGCTGCAGATTGGAGGAGTTGTACACTGGGCCGAGCTTGTACAAATAGCACAAACACCGTACCCTGAGCAAACCGTTGAGCCTGTGCAAACAGTATTAGAAAGGCATTGCACGCAAGTCCCACTAGTGACGTTACAGAAAGGCGTTGAAGTTAAACGAGTGCAATGATCGTCAGTTGTGCATTTGGAGCAGGTATTGCTTTCGGCTGAGCAATGAGCTGCCGCAGCAGTGGGACAGTGGGTGTCCGTTGTACATTGAACACAAACTCCCGTCGTTGCACCTGGATTTTTACAGATAGGAGTTGAAGGAAATTTGCTGCAATGATTTGTACTGTCTGAACAACCTTGGCAAATGCTCATGGTTGATGCACAATCTGCTGCGGTCACTGAAGTGCAGTCCGGATTGTCAATACATTGTACACACACTCCCGATGAACCTGGATTTTTGCATATCGGAGCTGTTGGGAAACGAGCGCATTGACTATTAGCTGTGCAGGTGAGACAAATGTTGCTTGTGGAACATGTGGCTGCTGTAGCAGGACAATCAGAGTCACTAATACATTGAACGCATACTCCTGAGAGACCGGGAGTCTTGCACACCGGTGTTGAAGTCAAATGAGTGCAATGACTCGAAGCTGAACATGCTACGCAAATATAATTGCTCGCTGAGCAGTGTGCTGCTGTGGCTGAGAGACAGTCTGAATCACTTAAACATTGAACACAAATCCCAGATAAGGTATTACATATAGGCGTTGATGACAAATGTGCACATTGACTGTTTGCTGTACATGCGATGCAGGTATTAGCCGAACATCGAGCTGCCTTCGCAGAAGAGCAGTCTAAGTTAGTCATACATTGAACACACGTCCCTCCTGCAAGGTCACTGCACACCGGCGTTGTGGTGAAACGAGCACAGTGACTATGTGCTGTACATGCAACACAAGTATGGTCAGAAGCTGAACACTCTGCCGCTGCAGTAGTAGGACAGTCTGAATCAGTAAGACATTTAACACACTCTCCAGTCCCAGCGAAACACAGCGGTGTTGCGGTAAAACGAGTACATTGGCTTGAAGCTGTGCAAGCAACGCAAGTTTGACTCGTTGACGAGCATTGAGCTGCTGAAATAGAAGAGCAGTCAATGTCAGTTTGACATTGATAGCACACTCCTGTCGCTTTATTGCAGAAGGGCGTTGTTGCTAAGTGAGCACATTCTTTTGAGTCCTTGCACCCTGTGCAAACATTCTCTTTTACACATTTTGCAGCCGAAGGAGACGAGCATTGGTCATCGGCTGTACATTGAACGCATTTTCCTCCTTTTCCTGGATTCTTACAGACAGGCTTTGTAGAAAAATGTTCACATTGGCTGTTTTCTGTACAGGGAATGCAAGTATTACTTGAGCAAAAAGCTGCTGTATCAGACTTACAATCTGAATCGGTAAGACATTCTACGCATGTTCCAGGGGCAGTTTTGCATAAAGGTGTTGAAGTTAAATGAGCACACTGACTTGAATCGTCACATTGTATGCAAGTAAAGGCGAAGCATTGTGCTGCCGTAGAGGAAGGACAGTCTGCGTCGACTATACATGGGACACATGTTCCCGAATTGCGCGCTGGAGTAGCCGTCAGATGGGCGCAATGCGACGATTGAGTGCAAGGAACGCATACGTGCTGAGCTGAACACTGTGCAGCTAGAGCGCTACTACAATGGCTGTTTTGGCCACAGGAAAGGAATACTGGTGAGCAAACTCCAGAGTTGCAAATACTGCTAGGGTTCCCACTCCAAGCCTGACAATCGAGATTGTTTTCGCAAGCCAAGCAATAAAACGCGTTTTTGCTGCTTATCCAAAGACACTGTGATGCACAAGCTGAGGTGGGAGAAGAGCAGGTTGTCCCGCAGAGATAGATATTGTCGTTAGTAATGCAAACCTTACCTGCTCCTCCGCAATTCGGATCCGAAGTGCATTGGACGCACTTGCCGTTGTTGCAAGTTGTCCTTGTTGTATGGTCACTGCATTGTGGATTCGATGAGCAAGTATTGCAGTTGCCGCCTCTGCAAATTTGAATAGCAGAGCTGCAATCATTCACGGTACTGCAGGTGACCTGGGGTAAATTCGATTCTACAATCGCGCGACAGACCAAAGACATTACAACGAACAAGAGAAAAATCATTTGAATGAAGAAAAATTTTCGAAATTTTAAGGTTTGAGATTATAACGTCTTCACTCATCCTAATTTAAATGCTTTATTAACTTTCCGAACACCTCTAATTGGTTCAAAATCTGAATTCGAATTCATAATTAATGGATCTGTTTTCGACATTCCAAACTACCACAACGGCAGTTATAGATGAATAAACCTGGGGCTGGGACTGCTTAAGGAGAGAAAAAAACTGTGTCAAAGTATTTACCAGTTCATGTTTTAAAATTGTGGCTAATATCGAAAATAAATTTGAATGGGAATTTTATATTTTCCGGCCAACTGCCTCGAAATGCGATAGTGGCTCTAATTTATTTCGATTTAATAAAATGCGCTGGAGAATTTTAACTTTGATCAGATCAGTTCCACTGGAATCATAGCTTTAATTAATCGGATTTAAAATTGATCTTGCAAAGGAATAAACTGTTGAATCCAAAAAAGAGATCAAACCTAACGTACAGCTCCGATTTTGAGTCGCAAAGAAGCGATTTCCTGATCTTTCAAGTGGACAAGCCTGAATAAACCTAAACTAAAATGAAAGTAATTCTTAAGGACAACAAATAACCCGAATCAAACAAATTTTTCTTTTAACTGCGTGTTGAAGGAGTTCTCTTTCTGGTATCTATTTCAATTTTTCAAAATTTTGAAGGATCTCTAATTAATTAATTTTGAGCTCTCAAACACTAAATTCGAAGTTTAAAGAATTCAGAATTAATCGAAGAAAAAAATTTTCCTTCTTTCTATTAATATGCAAGTTGAGCAAATTTAGGTTTCAACACAGCTAATAAACAAATTTTTTCAGATTGAGATTGGTTAAGGTACCACCGATCTTGATATTAGGGAGATTACGTAAGATGCATTGATAAGGAACGATCCAGTTTCATTGGAATATAGTTTTGGATTTCTGAGAGACGCCAATACGGAGATTTTTCTCCACTTGCCTATTGTTATGATGCTCCAATTCTCTCAAATGAATTTTTCAGCAGTCTGTATTTTATGAAGAATTTCCCTTTATTGGAAATGCGAGCAATTTTATTAATTTCCTTTAGATAAAAGTTAATAGTGCATAATTAACAGAGAATTTTTGATTATGTTTCTTCTCCATAGAATTCCAATGTACCTTGATGAATGGCGACTTGCGAATAATCTGTATCAAGTACTCAAAGAGTTGGGTTTAGCGTAAGCTGCTGGAATTAAATTGAAACCCTAAATTATAAATTCTCATTTATGATTCTGGTAGCAATACTCACACGATCCATCGGAACGATGAATGACTGTTGCTCGATTTGAAGCTCGTTTTCATTTTAAGAGGAACTTTGGAATTTATTGTGAAGTTAGCTACTTTTGAGAATGAGAGAGGCTGTTTTCTAAGCCTAACATTCGATATAATGAATAAATTCACTTCGAAACAGGAATGTTGTACTAGATAGATCCCAAGATTCAAATATTTTCTGAAAAGAGCAAGAAATATCATAATTATCGTCATTCGCTTTTCATTATGAGATATTTCGAGATAGTCTTCAAGATGCTCTATTTATGTACTAATTTCTTAAGCTGAGTACGATAACCGATTAATTTGGATGTTTTAGACTGTTAAATCGATAAATTAAAGCTTTAGATAGATCATCTTTTCAAATCGAATTCCGTTTTTCTTTACGTTTGCTTGGAATAGACTTTTGTCATTGCTATCGGAATGAGATCAATGTAGTTGTTTTTATCAAATTTCTCTCTCTGAAAGACGCAAATTGTTTTATCTTAATCAAGCTCCTCGCCATTATTTGTTGACTGCAATATCTCGTTAAATGCATCCGATCCAACGAAGATGTACGATAAATGAAGTGCTATTCCTTTTGTTCCACTTAAATGAAGAGAGATTCTTTTCATTTTTACGAGTATTAATTGAAATTTCGAGTTGCAAAAACAAAAGAAAATTTTCTTGTTTACAGGCTCTCTTTTTCCCAATATTTTCATAGGAATGCTCCAAGAAGTGTTAGTTTAATAAACAAACAAATCGATTGCTGGGGGTTTGAGTCGGACCAAAACGACGTAAACTGGTATCTCATCAATAATTGTCAAATTACCATTACTACAACACATCTTCTATATTTGTCGAGCAGAGAGTAACAGAACTTACTTTAATCCTGACTTTGAAAATTCATCAAATATGGGATCTAGTTGGCACTAATACATAAAGAAATATTCTCGAGACGATATTTATCCGGAATTAAAGTAGATTATTTCGTTTTGTCAAAATTATTTCGATACTAATAATCTCTTAATGCAATTTGCCTCGAGCTGAAAGGAAAAAATTGCTCTTTAATTTATGCACCCGAATAAATTAGAGTGAGTGAAGAGGAATCAAATATGTTGGGTGGAAAAGACAGGCATTTAACCTTGTTATTACCTATTCATTCATCCGCAGGTAATTAAGTTCTCTCTTGTTTGCTGAAAGATGATCTAATTGTATATCAAAGATAGAGCTAAAACGTGTCCTGTACCACAGGTAAGCCAACTATAGAAGGATGATAAATAATTCTATATAATTCTGCATTTGTGATGTTCGAAATGGTTATTGAGGACAAATTTTGAAGAAATGTGGTCTCTCGCTCCGTGTAATTCTCGCTGCTCTTGCGCTGGTTTTCTGTAATTATTCTTAGGTTTATTTTTCCATTCATATCTTCTATTGGCATATTGTATGATTATCAACTACCTTTCTTAGTTCGAAACGGCTTCTTTGATCTTAAAATATGAAGAAATAATCTAATATAGCAAGACATTAAGACCTTTTGAATCGAAATGTCAAAAGCTGAATCGATTCCAGTTAATGTGCCAAACTTTCTCAAAAAGAGGTATTGAACGATCAAGCCTTCATAAAGAGCGGGATGCTTCTTCTAGCGGATACAAGCAAAAATGGATTTAGAGTCACGAATTAAAGGCATTTTTGAGATACAAATTTAAGAAAGGCTCAGATTCATGCCTCTCAGGAAATCGAACTATAACAAGTTTGTAAAGAAAACTAATTAAATTCTACATCTGAGGACTTAGTTTTCTTCTCTGAGTTTAAATTGATCCTTCTCTTTTGTGCACAGTGTTTTCTTGATCTTGAATTTGTCTGACGAGCAGCTGCGGTAGATACTGAAATCAATTTCGATATGTCGGTTTTGATAACTTTTTGGGTATTAGTGATGAAGCTGCTGGTCCTGCTCTCTTGATGATTGCTACTTGACTGATCTTCTTCTTTCTTTTTCTTTTTGCACATCACATGGATTAGTAGCTTCAAGCCCTTCCAGAAAGCAAGAACTTGCTGGATGAAGATAAAGAAAGCGTTGTATGCCACTAAGAGACAGCATAGGATTATCACAACCCATCCGACGTTCTTTCTCTGAGTATCACTCATTTTTTGAGTGATATCATCTCCAGCAAACAAGAATATCACTAAGTGGATCATTACCATAATTGCTTCTGATCCAATATTCATCCAGGCGTCTCTCTTATTCCGGTATGGCTTCACTTTGATCATGAAGATAAGAAGTACTAACCCACTGCAACAAGAGATCAACATTTGTAGAATTGGAATGTCATAAGCTAGTACTATTCCACTAAAATATGCCATTTTCCTCAGGAAAATAAACGCCATGAAATTTCGACGATAATAAGCAGTCTCAGGGCTCACATTTTTCTGAGAGTCAACAATGAAGTCCTCGTAGAAAGCTCCGTGCTTCTTCTCATGAAATTCTGTGCCCAATACTTCGGCGCTTGACTCAAGAGCGGCTGTGACTGCAAAAGGAGCCCAGAAGCAACAAGCTCCAACAATTAGGGCAGCTATCGACGAAAATTTGGTGATAGATGTTGTAAAGTCCATATTGATAAATTGCAAACAGGAGGCAATAATGAGGTCAGGATAGGTACCTATCAGTGCGTTATACACTATTCCCCATTCAAATTTCTCTTTGAAAGTAGTGATAATTCGATTGAATCTTCCGCTCGTTCTAAAAAAGAAGAGAGTGATTTTTGTGAATATATAGAATACTCCAACAGCAATCCAACCAGCAAGAGTCGATCCTGCATTATTCAAATAGAGGGCGTCCATTTCATTGTCTTCAAACTTTGGAGGAGAAGGAAGCCCAACCTGCATTTCCTCATATATACTAGGAAATACATATTGGATTGGGTTTGGTATCATCACATTGATACTCGAGACAGAGAAAAGTTCGAAGAATGCGACCACATTGTATGGATAGTTAACATTCAAAAAGAGAAGATAGTTAACAATTTGAAATATTCCCAAGAAAGACCAGAGCATTCCACCTCCCCCCGCGAAGAACATTCCTGCGGAACTTGTAAGGGCAGTATTTGACACAGTTGAACCCATACTGGTGAGAGACTCTGCCGCTGCTTTTTCTTCTTCAGTGAAGAAAGTGAATCTGATCGTTTGAACACTTACAGAGTCTTGAGTGATGATCAGCCCATTTTGATCTGCTATTTCCTTTTTGTTAGTGAAGGTAGCTGTGAGGGTCTCAATCCCAACACTTTTGGTAAAATTAAAAATAATTTTGAATGTCTTCTCGTCGGGTTGTGCGGTGATATTGTAAAGAAAGTACTCAGAAGAGCCCATATTTGTGAGTGAGAACTGCAGATTCTCCATTAGAACTTCTGGAGTGACATCCATAGGGCGGGAGAAGATCAGAAGGAATATCTCTGGATTAGAAGATGATTTTAAAGTCACAATAGGAGGCGCGTCACGGGAACGGCACTTGAAAGCGTCAAGAATATAAGGAATGAAACAGGAAGTACACCGGTTAGCATTGATATCACAAGTTTGACAAGTAGAGTCGCACATGTCACAGGTCATTGTTTGATCATTTTTCCAATATCCATCTGGACACGTTGTCAAACAGGCAGTTGCATTGAGCAGGTAATGCCCAGAGAGGCATACTTTACAAGCAGTGTCGTTGAGACATTGCAGACAGTTCGTCACACATCTTGGAGTGCAAAGACCTGGTGATGATCCAACTATCGTACAGAGTGTCGTTGCAGGAAAATGTGCGCAATGACTGGAATCATCGCAAGGAATACACGTATTACTCACAGAGCATTGAGATGCTGTGGCGGAGGAACAATCCGAATCTGAATTGCACTGGACACATTTTCCCAGTGTGGTATTACAGAGTAAAATAGGATCGATCGTACATTCACTTGAACTTGTACAGGGGACACAAGCTCCTTCACCCGAGCAAATTGTTCCGTCGGTGCAATCAGTAATTGAAAGACATTCAACGCATTCTCCATTTGAGGTGTCACACAAGGGTGTCGAAGTCAAATGTGTGCAGTGACTAGAATCTGTGCATGTAATGCAAGTGTTCGATGAGCACTGCGCTGCTGCAACAGTAGGACAGTCTGAGTGATCAACACATTGAACACACGTCCCTCCTGAAGAAGGGTTGCTGCATACCGGTGTGGCAGAAAAACGAGCACATTGTCCGTTTCCTGTACAAGTAGTACAAGTGTTGGATGAACAATGCGGTAATCCAGTGGTCGGGCAGTCTGAGTCATATACACATTGGACACATGCTCCTCCTGATACATCACTACACAATTGTTTTGTAGGAAAATGATCGCAATGAGTATTTGCTGTGCAAGCCACACAAGTATTTGATGAACATTTAGATGTCGATTCAGTGGAACAATCTGTATGACCATTACATTGAACACACGTTCCAACGACTGAGTTACACACTGGGGTCGCAGAAAAACGGGCACATTCGTCGTTTCCTGTACATGAGGTACATATATTGGATGAGCATCTCGCTAATGCAGTAGAAGGGCAATCCGACTCAATGACACACTGCACACAAACCCCTCCGGAAGGGTTACTACATCGTTGTGTTCCCGAAAAACGAGCGCATTCAGTGTCTCCTGTACAGGGAACACAAATGTTCCCTTCGCATTTCGCGGCGGTTTCAGTGGGGCAGTCTGAGTCACTAACACACTGTACGCAAGTTCCTCCTGAAGTGTCGCTACATACTGGCGTGGAAGAAAAACGAGCGCATTCAGTGTTTCCTGTACATGTGGTGCAAGTATTAGATGAGCACCTTGCTAATGCAGCAGTAGGACAGTGTGAGTCATTAACACACTCTACGCAGGTACCTCCTGAGAGATCGCTGCAGACTGGTGTTGCCGTAAAGCGAGTACATTGATCGTTTGCAGTGCACGTGACGCAATTGTATGAAGCACATTTAGCTGCTGCTTCCGTGGGACAGTCTGAGTCGTTAACGCATTGGACGCAAGTCCCACCTGAAATGTCGCTGCACACTGGAGTAGTAGGAAAGCGAGTGCATTGCCCGTTTCCTATGCATGTAGTGCAAGTACCTGAGGAACATCTTGCTAACGCAGTAGAAGGACAATCTGAATCGTTCACACATTGGACGCATGTTCCTCCTGATGAGCTGCTACACAGTTGTGTTGCAGAAAAACGAGTGCATTCACTGTTTCCTGTACAAGGAACACACATGTTAGATGAACATTTCGCTGCTGTTACACTAGGACAGTCTAAATCAGTAACACATTGGACGCAAACTCCTCCTGCAGCTGTGTTACATACTGGCGTGGAAGAAAAACGAGCGCATTCAGTGTTTGCTGTACATGTGGTACAAGTATTAGATGAGCACCTTGCTAATGCAGCAGTAGGACAGTGTGAGTCATTAACACACTCGACGCAAGTACCTCCTAAGAGGTTGCTGCAGAATTTTGTTGAATCAAAGCGAGTACAATGACCGTCTGCAGTGCAAGCGACGCAAGTGTTAGAAGAGCATTTAGCTGCCGTCTCCGTGGGACAGTCTGAGTCATTAACGCACTCTACGCAAGTACCTCCTGAGAGGTTGCTGCAGAATGGGGTTGCTGAAAAACGAGAGCAATGTCCATTTCCTGTACACATAGCGCAGGTGCCTGACGAACACCTTGCTAAAGCAGTAGAAGGACAATCTGAATCATTCATACACTGAACACATGTTCCTCCTGAAGGGTTGCTGCACAATGGAGTAGCAGAAAAACGAGCGCATTGCATGTTGTCTGTACAGGGAACACAAACGCCTGAGAAGCATCTAGCTGCTGTTTTAGTGGAACAGTGTGAGTCATTGCTACACTCTCCGCAAGTACCATCTGAGAGGTTGTTGCAGAATTTGGTTGCAGAAAAGCGAGTACAGTCATTGTCTGATGTGCATCGTTCACAATTGTTAGAAACACATCGAGGTGCAGTACTGGGGCAGTTTCCATTGTCTTTGCATTTAACGCATGTTCCTGAAACACATAGTGGTGTATCAGTAAATCTGCTGCAGTGCTGGTTTTGAGAACAGGGCTTGCAGACATGATTTGAACATTTTGAAGAGGTGAGACTCGTACAGTCACCATCTTCTTCACACGACATAAATGCTGGTGAGCATTTTCCAGAGCTGCAAGTGATGCCCGAAGCAGAGTCGCTCCATTTTCTACAATCAGCATCATTCTCACAAGATAAGCAATAAAATTTCCCGCTGATATAAACACACTGGGAACTTAATGGACATGAAGTATCAGACGGGCCAGTGCAAGGTTTTGCGCAAAGTACAATTTTATCATCAGTTACGCAGGTCTGACCTTCAGGGCAATCATCACTCGACGAGCATTGTGTGCACCGCTTGTTTCCCAACATGTTGACGCAGTATCTTCTAACTAAATGCTGGGAATTGCATTCACCATCGTCATTGCAGATCTCGCAGCTGCCGCTTCGACAAACGCGGTATGGTTTGACACAGTTGTTAACTGAGGTACAAGATTCGGATAAAGCTCTTCCAGTCAGCAAGAAAATGAAAAACAGGCAAACTATCATTTCAAAGGTAGAATTTTAATTAAATTTTAGAGTTTGAGATTATACCTCTCAGGAATCACTTTCGATTTTTTTAATTAATTTATTTATCACCATTAACCCACGGGTATTTACACTTAGGTGATTTGTTTAATGATAACGTGAGACTTTCCATAGGCATTATTCTCTCTTCCTTAGGGGCAGAGAAATAATAATAAGCATAATTGCGATTGTTTTGTGATTTCTAACTCATTTGCAATTTGCAGGTATTTTTACAATGAGATTTTTCTCATCGATTGTTGAAATTGGAATAATGCGGTTAATTTAGTTGAAACTACATTCTTTGAAGAATTTTTATAAAACTTATTTCCTTCCAAAAAATCAAATTCTACTTCTGAGAATCACTCTTTCAAATCAGACCAATGTTACTGAAATTATTTTTTTTTCGACAAATCCGAAACCAAATCAATAGATTTAAACAGCAATCTCAAAGCATGAGAAATCCAGAAAGTTGCTCTCAGAGTGTAAACTCTCGTTATGTGGCTATGCTTTCAAAATCATAACCTAATTCCTCCATAAGAGCCCAATTAGCAAATGCTAATGTTTAAAATCAATTGAAATCTATTCACAGAGGAATCGGAAATCTAAGTTTGAGACTCCTGCTTTTCCTTTCGAAAGTCTTTATTTTTTCGCATTATCTGGAACTTACTTTTCGTTGTCCACTGCACTAATTAACAAATCAGAGTAAGGAAACCTCATCTAAGAATTTTGTAAAAAGAGGTACATTGATTACTTAAAAAATATTTCAAATCAATATCAACAATATCAAAACTTGAGAATTAAAATTGAACAACCAAGCGAGTTATTAAATAAAAACATATAAGAATCAGTCAGTTTCTGGTTCAGAGACTCAATTATTCCTTTGTATGAGTCAAGAAACCTTGAATAACTTCTTTTACAGGCCTGAATAGTTTCCAAACAGTTAGAAGCCAGAATAAAATCTGACTTATTCGACCTTTCAAACGGAGCAATGAGTTCGAAAATGTCAGATTTGCCTTCAAAACATGATGCGAGTGTGGGTTAGTGGTCTTAAAAAAAGAAGGGATTCCAATCGTACTGATTAGAATAAGGTTGAGAAAAAGAATTCAGTGTAAGTCTGAAACCTGGCGATTTTTTGAAGGCTGTGGACCTAACAACCAAACTCCGGAGACTGAAGTTTGGAACTGCTTCGTCTTCAGGACCTCGGTGAAAAGAATTTCTTGCACCCTAGCTTTGACTCTAACTCCGGAATCAACCTTAATCATGATTGTGAGAGATAAAGTTGATGATTTCCCGAAGAAATTGAACTTAAAATTCATGAGAGAGAAAGTACGTCAAACCAGAGGAATCCTTAAATTAATCAAGTTAAGCTTCTTCAAAGCTAGTTTTAGTTTTTAGCTTTCCTGAGTTAGATAAAAAATTAACTAAAAGAAATGACCGAAGCTAACCTCGAGAAAATCATTTTTCATTTTTCATGATTATGCAGGACCAAAGCAGCATACGTTGATTCAAACATTCCACTTACTTCAGAAAATATTCTCATGTTCAAGCTATTCTTAAATATCTTTCCTATCGCTTCGAAAAACTTATTTCATAGGTTCAGAGATAAAGATCAAAATCTTTGTAAAAACAAAAAAAAAGTGTATTTTTAATAAAATTATTAGTATTTTTCCTATGATTTTAGTTTTTTTTCATAATCATGCGATTCTTGCATAAATATTTAGTTTTTTTCTTAAAAATTTTGGTATTTTTTATAGTGGAAAAACCTGTACTTTAGATTAATACTTGGTGCTAATTTTGAGTTGAGTGTACTTAAATTTTGGAAAGAAATTACCTTCATAAATTGCTTTTTTCGTGAATTATAATATTTCGAAGTCATCATTTGTCTGTCGTTTAACGAACGCAATTAAAGCAATCGAACTTGTGAATCTCGCAAATACTCACTGAAAATTTAATCACTTTTTACCCATGAATGCGAAAAAATTCATTTCTTCAGAACCTTTATGATTAATAATGTCATATGTTGAATCCAAGTGTCAGCTTCAAGTCGTTTAGAAGGATTATTGTTGCTATTACTGAAAAATCTCATCAATCGGCAATCTAACAAGAGATCTAATGCTTGAACGAATAAAAATAATGTCACAATTCTATTGTCTCGTTTTGCCAATCCAGAGCTCATTATGATCTGGAGATGTAATTTGTGTTGCATTGCCCTAAGCTAATGATTCAACTTTGTTGTCTATTTGTTTATCGTTCGACAACTCTTAGCAAGTTGTGATTTCTTACTTATGAAAAGCACGAATGAGAACAAAAATATTCAGACGTAAGGATGATTAGAAGTCCTAAGGTTAGAATGACATAACCTAATTCACAGAGCCATTATCTGAATTGTGCTGCTTGGCCGACATTCTTGAGAGTAATTCTTGTTCTCTCGGTCCTTTGCATTTCATGTTTATCTAGATGAAACAGACTGACATTGCCGACTCTGATAAGTGAATGACGATCATGTATTTTGAAATAGATAATTTACTCCCATCTGAAGTGTTTCCAGTATAAAGCACTTTTCCTGTTTTGAAGTCCAACAGTTTTACTGTTTTATCCTCGAAAGCGCTCGCGAGCTTATCACCGCTCGGACTCCATCTCACACAGTTAATATAGTCTAGAATTTATATTCAAACGTTAAATCTTTTTTTAAACAAACCCAAATTATTACGCGTGTGAAGGCCATCAAAGGTTTTGATAATCTTCGATTCTCGCTTATCAAATATCTTGATATTCTTATCCCCGCCACCAGCAGCTAGTAGATTCCCATCGTTTTGGCATACATCAATCCAGCATGTATAATCTTAGCAGATTAAATATTATCATGTTTAAATAATGAAATGACGAAAAGTAAATCGAAGCGAAGGAAGTCACAAATTAAGCTCCCAATCGAATTTACAGAAGAGGAAAAACAAATTACAAGTATCCGTGTCAAGTAGAAGCGAACGCTTTAAAGTGAGAGTTTTCTTTTCAGCATCTAGGATATTGAGTTTGCTATCTCCGTACTTCACGTATATCAGTGATTCGTCGGCATTGGTACTCCATCTGCAACGATTGAATCGATCTAATAAATTAGTTTAATGATGTGAGTGAAATTAATATCGCCAAGAGTTTAATGTTTATTTTAGTGTAGCAGATAAAAAATTTCTGAGGAATCAAATTTACCTGGGTTCCCTTTCACTTCCTTATGAAATGTGTAATTGGCTGTGGTCACATCAGATACCAAACATACGCCCCCGCTGTCAATGGTAGCCACATATTCTCCGGTAGGATTGAAATCAAGCCCGGTGATCATCACGGATTCTGAATTGTAAATTCGACGTGTCGATTGCGATTGATGTTTGCTGCGTTGGGAGTGCCATTTTGACTTGCGGATAAGCTTGACAATCTCTTCGGTCTTGAAGGCATTAGAATCAACGTTAAATAGGTGGTAAGAAATTTTTTCGTCAAGAGAGACTGCACCGAGGATACCTCTACGTGAGTTATATGTTATATCTCCATAACTAGGACCTAGAGAGAAAATGCAATTATTCAAGAATGAAGGTAACAAAATAATTATACTTCCTGAGACCTCACCAAGAGAATAGATTTGCTTAATTCGATCTTTTTTTGATATATCAAATACCGACATATTGGCAGAATGCTCACTATAGCAGTGATTCAGAGAAACAAGTAAATTTGTGTTTGGTATCTCCTTCACATGCATCCAATTATATTCTAAAAGTATTACAGC
>ENA-UOUE01000979-UOUE01000979.1-compost-metagenome-genome-assembly--contig:-NODE-979-length-20568-cov-12.849788_pt1 | contig 20568 bp, 8 predicted proteins | sample MGYA00238146_ERZ747223 | MGnify/ENA primary metagenome ERZ747223 (study PRJEB28781, sample SAMN06268865) | compost metagenome | isolation source: single cell | place: USA: California, Emeryville, Joint...
TTTTTCTTAAAGTAAATTTGGAGATTAATTTTATGAGCTTCTCTTCATTTCTATTTAATCTGTTAGATTGGATACACTACTGGATTGATGTTTGCCAAAACGATGGGAATCTACTAGCCTTTGGTGGGACCGCTGGGAATATCAAGATATTTGATAAGCGAGAATCGAAGATTATAAAAACCTTCGCTGGCGTTCACTCAAGTGATAATTTTAAATTTGTTTAACAAAGATTTAATGTTTGAATATAACATCTAGGATCTATTTTATGTGGGCAATGGAGTCCGAGCGGCGATAAGCTCGCGAGTGCTTCGGATGATAGAACAGTAAAGCTGCGGGATTTCAAAACTGGAAAAGTGCTCTATACTGGCACTTCAGATGGGAGTAAATCATCTCTTCCAAAAATACATGATCGTCATCCCCAAATTATATAGACGCTGCCGATGCAGTCTGCTTCATCTAGATAAACATGAAATGCAAAGAATCCAGAGAACAAGAATTACTCTCAGGAACATCGGCCAAGCAGCACAATTCAGATAATGACTCCGTGAGTTAGGTTAAGTAATCCTGACTTTCGGACTTTTAATCATCCTTACATCTGAATATTTTTGTTCTCATTCGTGCTTATCGTAAGTAAGAAATCTCGATTTGCTAAGGTTGTCGAACTATAAACAAATAGTTAGCAAAGTTGAATCATTAGCATAAGGCAATGTAGCACAAAGTACATCTCCAGATCATTATGAGTTCTGGATTGATAAAACGAGACAATAGGATTGTTACATTATTTTTATTCACTCAAGCATTTGATATGTTATTAGATTGTTAATTGCTCGGAGTTATCACTAATAACAACAATAATTATTCTTCAAAGCTTTGAAGCTGATACTTAGATTCAGCACATTACACAAAGATTCTCTAACTTCTCCCATGTGGTAGCGGGATATTGTCATAGTTTACAAATACCCACTGAAAAGTTAATCACTTTTAACTCATTAATGCAAAAGATCCTCTCAAACCAAACAAAAAAAAAAACAAACTTTTTTCAACTTGTTTCATCAAATCTCACGTCGGCGTAGGCAAAGGTGTTGATCATTTAGGTACCGGTCTATTCTGACCTGTGCATTAGATTCGTTTTCATTGATCTGTAAGGAAACACATTGAAAATGATTTGAATATACTTATTCAAGTATCCTAAGGCTAATGTGATATGCATAGTGATTAGTGAGAATTACCAAATGTGATTAAATAAGCTCAGAAGGGAACAAAAGAATTCCAGGACAGTTCTTTAAAATAGAATTTATTTTTTCCCTTTTTTCTATATCCAATCTTTTAGTCGATGTAATGTTGAATTGTTTGATTTATTTGCAGGAATAAAATTGTTTAATCATTCTTCAAAGTTATGAATATTCTGGGCTCTCGAGAAGCATTTTTAGATAAACGCCGTATATCTATGTGACATGCACTTATTCCTGAGAGAACAATAACGATGATTTCATTGGCATTCTCTTTTTTTCCCCCTCCAAACCCGTTCTTTATTCTTATTCAAATGAAGCACACAGATTGAGCATCGTCTGATAATTATGTTAGAATAGTGAATATTCAAATATCATGATTTACGCTCGTCTGAAGTGATTCCAGAATAAAGCACTTTCTCAGTCGTAAATTCCACCAATTTAGTCGTCGTATCTCTGCTGGCACTCGCAAGCATGTCTCCATTGGGGCTCCATCTTACGCAATCGATGCCATTATCAGCAGAGCAATGAGTCTCATCCAAATGAATATCTTCAAAGATTTTGACAATCTTCGCTTCTCTTTTATCAACTATCTTGATTCGACCATTACTATCACCTGCCGCAAGTAAATTTCCATTGTTTGGACATATATCAATCCAGTATATGTCATCTATAATTAGCAAAAGTATCAATTGAGCTTGGAAGGGAGAAGGCCTAAATTTACTGAGTAGATCGATTTGATGCGGAGTCTTTAGAGTGAGAGCTTTTTTTTCAACATCGAGGACATTGAGCTGATTATTATCATATTTGACGAATAATAGCGGCTCACCACTATTACTGCTCCATCTGCAGCGACCAAAATGATCTAACCATTGATTATTCAGCAAGATGAAAATCAATATCGCAATTATTTTATCACAAGAATAGGACCCAGATTGCTGGAAGACATAATAACATTGGCTAACTAAATTACCCCAGTATTTGCCAACATTCAGTTCAAGGGTACAATTATCAGTATTAACATCAATAATAAAGCATTCGCCGGAATAGTCAATCATAGCTATGGACTCTCCATCAGAATTGAACTCGAAACTTGTGATCCAGTTCTCTATTTTTGAATTTTATCCAAGAGTATTAGTGGCTTGAAAGCTCATTTAATTACTCTCCGTTCTGCTCTCTCCAGAATACCACTTTGCTTTTTTTGATAGCTTCACACTATAATTGGTCTTTTGTCCCGAATAACCGATATTGAACAGATGGTAAGCTGTTTTGCCTCGAAGGGAGATTGCACCAAGGATATTTCTTCGAGAATTGTAAGTTACATCCCCTCCATAGCTCGTATCTAAAGGAGAAAATAATTTTAAGAGCAAGATATAAAATTATTATTTACCTCCGGAGACTTCGCCAAGAGAGTATATAGTCTTCACAGTTTTTTTGGAAACATCATATATTTCCATATGGCCTGATTTAAAAGGAAGGTGCTGGATTGAGACAAGTAATTTCGTGTTAGGGATTTCTTTAATGTGAGTAGCTGTTCCTACAAGCGATTAATATCTAGGTGTACCTTGGCAATATAAGATTCAACTACCTCTTTTCACTTGAGCTCCTTTGAAGCATACATAATTTTCACTTGTTGCAAGTTCAATGATACTGATGTTGTTTCCTTTGTATGAGCACCATGCAAGGAGCATTGGAAGGGAAGGAGAGATCTCATCTACCAAAAAAGTAGTTAGCTGAGGAGAAGGCCAGAATAATTGATAACTACTACGATTTTGGTTAACAAACAAGCAGAGAGAAGAGCGTGATTCTTAGAAGATTATAGTACTCTCTTGAAAAGATTTTTTTGACAAGCAGGCTGTCAAGGCGTCGTTTTTAGACTGCTTGGATTCTTCGAAGACTGAAGGAGCAGGTTTCTGAGCCTCGTTAGTTTGGATTTGTGATAACATTTCTCTTTAATTTGATTAAGGTGAATATGGAAATTTTATTTTTATTTAAGTGGAATATCGGAACTAAAAATTAGGAATTAACTAATGAGCTCTGAGAGTTAAAAAATTTTTCAAAGTTGACTAGTCATAAGGCAGTAGTTCTCTCTCTCTGGAACTGAATAGATTTCTCAAATCTTGAGTTTATCTCCTGGATTTAATAATTTCCAGAATTTAACTTGTTTCCTTCTAAAAACTTTGACGATCAAGCATTGGTACATTGGTCGCTCAGGATGATGCTCCGATCTGCTGCTCCTGAAAGAACTTCAATTGCTCATATGCCTTTTGAGGAAAATAACCTCTTTCTAAAGGAAAAATCGTAGCTTCAAAGTGCTATCTCTGGAAAATTTATTAGAACCGGTTTGATATTTATTTAGATATGTTTTAATCCTGAAATGATTTTGTGGTAATAAATATATATCTATGTGGACGACCTATCTGCAAATTCTAGCTCGTATCCTTTTGTTATATAACATACCAACCATGATTTCTTTAAGTTTTCAGTTTTCTTTCAAAAAATGAATGTGAAATGCTACCACTTTCTCTGATCGTTTGTTTTAGACAAGAACTTACAATAAAACATGAAGGAATCTGAGTACGATAAAATATTTAGCGATCATGGATTATGAAGACCAATTTCGATTTTTTTATGTATTCCGATTGATTTAATCAAGATTCCTATTAATTGTTCATTATGCAACTTTCGTGTCCGCTCTTGAATATAATTTGTTTACAGGAAACAAACAGATGTAGCCCCGTCTAATGATCGAATGAAACAAATCATTGTAAAAGAAAAATTTACTTTGATCTGACGTAGTCCCAGAATAAAGTATCTTCCCTGTCTTTAGATCCAATAGTTTTACAGTATTATCGGTGGATGCACTCGCGAGCATGTCTCCGTTTGGGTTCCACCTCACGCATTGGATGATACCTATAAAAAAGAATTAGAACTTAAATAATTATTCCTAAAAAATTAAAAAAGGCTCACTCGAATGGACTTCATCAAATGTTTTGACTATTCCCGACTCTCTTTTGTCAAATACCTTGACCTTTTTTTCTTGACCGCATGACGCCAGTAAATTGCCATTGCTCGGACAAACATCAATCCAATAAGTGGAAACTGAACAATACATAATCAATGGTATCCAATACCAAATAAGGGGAAATAGAAACAAAGACTACAGAGAAACGAAAAGTTATTTGTTTCTGACTATAGCGTGAATTGTTTATCCAAGAAGGGAGGAATATTAAAAGTAAAAAACAAATTAGTCTAAATTACCACGCCAGCCCCTCTCATCATTCTCAAGTTCAATAGGTTTTGTAAAGGTTAAGGATTTCTTTTCAACATCCAGGATGCTGAGTTTATTCAATTCACACTTCAGGTATAAAAAGGGTTCGCCAGGGGTAGTACTCCACCTACAGCGAGCACGATCATCTCCTAAATACGGATAAATTTAAAGAGATTCCCATTTTAGCAATCTAATAATCCAAGAGGAAGAGAGGGGTAGATAGCTACTGAAAAAGAGAAAACATATTATTGAAACTCTAATTACCCCGATAGCCTATCTTTCGATGGAATTTGGAACTATCTGTGTTCATTTCTGAGATTAAGCAAACTCCATACATGTCTACAGTCGCTACGCTCTCTCCAGTAGGATCGAAATCGAGGCTAACTGTCCAATTTACTAGATCAGTGCGTTAATGGCAAGAAGTTTCTATAATAATACGAATGCCCTGGCGAAGCCATCGAGATTTTTTCAAAAGCTTCACATTATTGTCGCTCTTCTGTCGAGAATAGTCAATGTTCCATAGGTGATAAGCTGCTAGCTCTCCAAGAGGGATTGCGCCAAGAAGCCTTCTTCTTGAATTAAAGGTGACATCTCCATTGCCAGTCACTAGAAGAAAAAAGAATAATTAGTTTAGAACTATATGGACGAAAAATAGAGGTTGAAGATCCAATAAAATAGAGTGATTGCTGACTAGATCAATTCAATTATTACATCCTCGAGCTTCCTCAAACGAATAAATTCTCCTCATCTTTTTCTGTGAAAGGTCATATATTTCCAAATTGGCAGAATTATTGTAATTATGATTAACCGAAACAAGTAATTTGGTGTTCGGGATTTCTTTCAAGAGAGGGTTGCCAGCTGGAAAAGTGAATACAGTAAGTTTAGGTCTATTTGAAATAGAAATTACCGGATGTTAGTTGAACTCCTTGGAAAGTCGCATAATCTTGTTCCGTTTTAAGGTCGGTAATGCTGATGTTATTATTAATGGCTGAGCACCAAGCGAGGGAAGTTGTAGAGAGAGAAATCGTCTCTTCTGTCCAAAATGAGTTAAATAACGTGGGAGGGTTTGATAATAATAACAAAAAAGAGAGATAATCATTAGCAAAATGAGTATTTTGATGTTGAGAGAGTTAAGTACCTGCTCTTAGAGATGTTTTAACCAATTCATCGTTTGCCACGTCGCTTGCGACTTTTTTTGATTCTTCGATATTTGTAGAAATAGGACTATGACTTTCTTTTGTCTCATTTTTCGGCTGCATTGCTTTTTTCGCTTTGTATATTAATAGAGCGGCTAAATAAATTTTTATCGACTATCAAATTCGAGTTTAATCGTAAACAACTTCATCACACTTTCCTAAAAGATTTTGGAATAACTTAATAATTTTCAGCAATTTCAATTAGGAAATCTTTTCGATTGAACATAAAAAGGTAACAATCATATCTATTATTTCGAGCTCATTTCTTCAAATCTATGTTCTATGAAATTGAGCTTAATACATTGCTTCCTAATAATACTGCTCTAGATCTTGTTCAGTAACAATGATTGGCTTTGTATCTTGAGAAATGACCTATAGTAATATTAGAGATATGGAAATGATATTTTCTATCAGAAATGATATAGCTAAATAACCAGGAGTTTAGAGATGTGATTTTGATTGGCTTCCTCTCGTTCAGAGCTTCTTTTATCAAATTTCTTCAGTATGATTTTTCATCTTTGAAATGATATTTTGTGGAGATGAAATTTAAGGTATACTAGTTAAAATTTCAATCTCTATTAGAATTGCTGGATACTAATTAAGAGCATATAACTCCATATCCATTATTTGTGATAACTTAAGTATGATAAAATTTTTAAGGTGTTTAAATTGAATTCTTACAGATTGAGTTTAGTTCAGCGAGAAAGGTCCTTGTAGTCGTTTATCATAATTTCTTAAGTGAAAGATTGGAAAAAAAATAAAGCTAGACTCTGCTCAACAATTTGCGGAATTCAAGTCTCTCTTTTCTTCTGATAATGCAGGTTGTTGGAAAACGGGAAAAATTTGAATGACTTTTGGCTTTCAGGAATGAAATTTTTATCTCCTCTAACCTGAATCGTGCAGTCATTGTAAGATCATTTTGTTAAATAGTGCATCTAATTTCGAGTTCCTCGATGTTCCCAAGTGTTTGAATGAACAAAATCCCATTTTTCTTCTTCTTCTATTTTTTTTTTTTCCTTTGTAGAGAGTTCCTCTGTGAAGTCGTCAATTTTTTTTATTAAATTAAACATAGCATAATAAAACATAAAAGCTCGATTTCACAATATAAGAAGTAAATGGTCCCTTTTTATTAATTTCCGATAAGGAACCTTCAGCATCAAATCAAAACTCAGATATTTTATTGTAGATGTATGAATATCTTTTTTAATCAGAAATAAAACACTTTAATTCCGGAATAGCATCACTTCTTCAACAGAATGACGACGCTCACTTTGGAACGGATGAGAGAGATTATGGACAAGCCCGAGAACATTAGAAATATATCGATCATGGCTCACCGAGATCATGGAAAGTCCTCTCTTTCAGATTATTTATTCTCTAAAGCTGGCATTATCACCAACAAGATTATTAATGACGCTGTATACGCTGAGTCTCAAGAAGAAGAAAAAGAAAAATCCATATCCATCAAGTCCACTTTCGCCTCTCTATGTTATGAATGCAACTCTTTCGAGAAAGTAAAAAAAGACTCTTATCTAATAAACCTCATCAATTCTCCTGGTAATGTTGATTTTTCTTCTGAAATCACATCTATCCTTCGCGCCACCGACGGTGCTCTCCTCCTTATCGATTGCGTTGAAGGCGTCTGCATCCAGATTGAAACTGAGCTTCGTCAGGCTTTAACCGAGATGATTAAACCTGCTTTAATGATCAACAAAATTGATCGGCAAATTCTCGAACTACAAGTCGATGCAGAAGAAATGTACCTAAATTTCAACAGAGTCATCGAATTGACCAATCTCATCATCTCTAACTACCAGCAGCCTGATATGGGCGACCTATTGCTCTATCCGAACAAAGGCAATGTTGCCTTTGGCTCTGCGAAAGAAGGCTGGGCTTTCACGCTGACCACTTTCGCTCGGATATACTCTAAAAAATTTAATATTGATATGGAAAAGATAAGAGAAAAACTTTGGGGCGATAACTACTATGATCCGAAGTCGAAGAAATGGTTCAAAGACGCTGCTAACGAAGAGGGAGAAGCCCTTAAGAGAGCGTTTTGTGCTTTTATCATGGATCCTATTATCAAACTCTCTCGTTCCATTATGGAGGGGAATATGGAGCAAATGAACAAATTGCTCACTGCTATTGAAATCTCGCTTAGTGATGAGGAAAGAGAGCTCCCTAGCAAACCTCTACTGAAGCTCGTCATGTCAAGATGGATTAACGCGGCTGATACCCTTCTCGAAATGGTGGTACTGCACCTCCCATCTCCGAAAGTCGCTCAAAAATACAGAGTTAAGTATCTCTATGAAAGTTCCCAAGACGATGGAGTCGCTGCTTCATTCAGAGACTGTAATCCTAAAGGTCCTCTGATGGTCTATGTCTTTAAGATGGCACCGATCGCAGAGAAAGGAAAGTTCATTGCCTTCGGAAGAGTCTTCAGTGGTACGATCGCTGAAGAGCAAAAGGTAAGAATTTTGGGTCCTGAGTACAAGCGTTATAAGAAGGTTGACCTTTACTTAAAAACTATAAAAAACCCCGTTGTTTTGATGGGGAAATCTGTTGAGTATGTGCCAGACGTTCCTTGCGGTAACATAATCGGTCTCATTGGAATCGATCAATACCTGGTGAAAACCGGCACTATCAGCGACAACGAAAACGCTTGTTGTATTCGAGGAATGCTACCATCTGTTTCCTCAATCGTGCGGGTTTCTGTAGTGCCCAAGAAAGCTGCTGACTTGCCCCAGCTCATCGAAGGTCTTAAGAAGCTCGCGAAATCTGATCCTCTTGCTAATATCATTCAGGAAGAAAGCGGCTGCCATACTATCAGCGGCTGCAGCGAGCAACACGTTGAAACTTGCTTGAACGACCTTCGATTGGAATACATAAACTGTGAAATCGAGGTCTCTGACCCTTTCGTCGTCTACAAAGAAACTGTCTCTGAAAAATCAAGTCAAATCTGCTTCACCAAATCTCAGAATAAGCGTAACAGGTTTTTCTTAACGGCTGAGCCTCTCGGAGAAGCGGTCACTGACCTCATCGAAAAGAAAGGATTTGGACCAAATGTTGAACGTAAAGAAAGAGTAAAAATTCTTTGCGACGGCTATGGATGGGAGAACTCTGACGCTCTGAAGATCTGGGCTTTCGGCCCAGAGGGGAAGGGCGCTAACGTCCTAGTTGACATGACTAAGGGAGTTCAAGAGTTGAATGACATTAAGGATCCTATGATCTCTGGGTTCCAATGGGCTTCTCGAGAAGGAGTTTTGATGGAAGAAAATATGCGATCGATAAGAATTAACATCCATGATGTTGCTGTCCATCCAGATCGCATTTACGGCAGAGTAGGCATCATCACTGCCACCAGAAGAGGCTATTTGGCTGCTGAACTCATCGCTGAGCCAAGGATTCAAGAGCCAATATACTTGACTGAGATTACTGCTGAGGATGCAGTGATGAAAGCTGTCCATCATTGTTTGAATCAAAGAAGAGGTATCATCATTGAAGAAAAACCTGTTACTGGTACTTCGTTGATAAAGATCAAGGCATATCTTCCTGTAGGAGAAGCTTTTGGTAATTTCCTGTGTGTTTGCATTCTTGTTTAATCTCCAATTTTAGGATTTCATAGCAAATTGAGAGAGGAAACGAACGAGCAGGCTTTCCCACAAAGCGTATTTCACCATTGGGGTCAAATCCCTGGAGATCCATTCGAAGCTCATACGAAAGCCGGTTCCATTGTCGTCGAAGTCAGAAAGAGAAAGGGTCTTGAGGAAAGTCTTCCGACTTTAGATAGATATATTGATAAGCTTTGAGTCGATTCTATGATTTAATTGCTATGTCTAATCGGTTAGGGTTCTTCATTAGTCTAAATAGTTGTTGCAACTTATATTCATCGTTGCAACGTTGAAATTTCTAGACGAAGATTACCCTCCCTGAGATAACCCAGAGAAGGCGTCTACTTCGATGTGGTTAAAGATCATTGTTATTATTACAATTGGTTCGATTTGGAGGAAATTAAAATGAATGCAATCCACAAAAAAAGCATCAAGGCTTAATTGATTCTTATACCAGAAAGCTTGTGTTAGGAAATCAGCTTAAGAATATATTCACAAGCGATTATTTTGGCTCCAAAAGATGTATTAGTAATTGTTAAGAATATTCAGTTCAAGTTCAGTAAGCACTGAATTCGAGTCAGGTGAATGTGGACACTAATTTTTTTGGCTAATGGTAAACTGTGATTGAGACTGGCTGTTTATAGATGCAACCAGGAAGAAATCAAGTTCAATGGACGATGTCTCACACTTTTTCGATTTAGCAGTCAATTCCAAACTCACAAAATCAGAGGTTCCTCATTTATTGAAAAGATAAGCGGGAAGCTTTCTTCAAATGGCGAAGCCACCGTAATTTTATTCAGATCTCGCATTCATCTGTTTGTGAAGCTCAAAAGGAGCTCGCACAGAAAATAAAAAAACAAACAAAAATGAATACAGTTTCTATTTAAAGAAACAAACACATCTTTTCTTTTTTACTTATTAGCACCAGTCTTTTTCAAATCTTTTGAAGCTATTTCCGATAGCCGTGTGTGAGGAAACTATGTTACAGTATTATTCTTTCATTGCACTAATCCTCAATCAATTTCTTTTTTCAAAACGAACTCAAAAAATTTGGAGATATGATATTTTCAGATCTTCTTCACTCTTTTTCGTTATCACCGGTGCTGCTTCTTCTGGGAGAGAAATATCTATTATTCAGCAATAAACACAGAAGTTCGAGGAACGGAGCAATAAAAATTAACTCAATTTATTCTTCGAAATCTGTCGACTCATAATTCTTCTTATTTGGTACAATGTGAACAAAAAGCAAAGTCAACGTTAAAAATTCAACTTCGGCTGATTCCGAGTCATGATTCGAGTATAAACACATGAATTATATTTTTTTTTTGTGGTGAGGACTTATATCCTGATGAATTAGTTAATTCTGGTCATCTTCATAAAAACAGGTTCTCCTTTTTGCAGCTGAAGAACGTATTCTCACTATTTTTCCTTGCTAGTCGTGAGGCTCATTTCTCTCCAAAGCTCATCTAAGAATTAGGCATCCAACTTTCAAAGAGTACTTTATTTATTAGCAATAAATCCTTCGAGAAAACTGGAAGCATTTAATTTCTCCAAGACAGTGGAGATTTCAGTACCATATCTGAGCGACATTCCTTTATTCCTCACAAAAAGCCATTGTTTACAATTTGTCACAATCCTTTCACGTTCGAGAGCGTAAAATCGCCATTGTCTTAAAGCTCTTATGTTACGAACCAAATGCAGCAAGTGTAAGACAATAAAGGCCTTTTAGATTGATGCTTACTGATTGGTCTGAAATTCAGTTTATAGAAGGAAAATTGACAATTACTGACTCAATTAAATCTAACGCGATAAGATTATCTTTAAATCTTATTATTTCAGGACACTTTTAGGCGTACGTATAATATAATCTCAAAACCAAAATCTTTTTGTAGCACATCTATGGATAAAAATCCACCAGACAAATTCGCTAGTAATTTAAGTGAAGAAGAACTAATTAAACTGCAAGAGCACCCAATTAGCGATGAAAATCTAATTGACAAGCAGATCAGCTCTGCAATAGAGTTCGATTCTCAACAAAACATCGGGTAACTCTCATAACATGATAACTTTTGCTTATATTTCGCTCTGATAGGCATATTGCACTGACAGTTACAAAGAAACTTCTCAACGAAAACCGAGAAGTTATAAGGCAAGTAACTTCAATTCAAAAAGACGTAGACCTGACTCAAGTGAGCCAAATTCTCGATCCAGAAGCCTTTGAAGAAAGGATTAGAGCCTTCGTTTCAGAAAATCAAGAACTTCGGCACGAACTCGAAAAGAAACAAAAGCACACTTTTAGTGGCGACAAAAATTTACTCATTCAACTGCAAGAGCTCGAAGCCCGAAATAAGTGCCTCGAAAACGAAAGAAATATCCTACAGAACCTCCTTTTCCAGAGAGATCAAGAGATTAAGCGATTGAAAGAAATCTCTCGAATCGAAAGTACCGAACCTGAGCAATCTCCATTAGGCCTAACCTCCCCAATGGGTCCGGATTTCGATTTTAAGGAATTTGCCAGGCAAAGATTCAACGACATTTTCCATTTCCTTTTCAGGACTGAGACCGAGCTCATGCAGAAATACCAGGAACATTTCGACTTTGAAGGAAAGCATGAAACTGAGAAGAACTTCATTAGAGAAGAGTCATCTCGGAAAACCTGGGATTTCAGCCGAATGAGAGACGCTCCGCAGGACAAGCAGAGAGAGTATGATGAAACAAGGCATGGAATCCGCAGGGAAGTCGAAGGGAGTGGAATGAAGGTGAAATGCGAGCATGAAATCATCATCCGAAGACTTGAAGAAAAAATTGAAGAAATGATATGGCTGGTTGGCGAAAAAAATAAAGAAATCAGTTCGCTGAAAACCGTGATCGAGCAAGAAAGAATCCAAACGAAAAGTCGAGAATGCACGCAAGCCCTAGCTATTGAGAGTCTCAAGGATGATATTAGTAAACTGCTTGCTCTGCAGTTCGATAGAAACGACGAAATAAAGAATCTCACTACTGAAATAAAAGAAATGAAAGACACCTCAGTCAATAAGGAGCAAGAGGAAGAAATTCAAAAACTAAACCAAGAAATTCGAAAATTACAAGAAGAGTTGGCGCTGTTCAAAGCTCCGAGGGATAACTTGATGTTAGAGCCAATGCAACATGAACGGATCCCTGTCGAGACAGAGAGCCTTGATGATGATTTGAGGATAGAGACAAAAATTTATGAACCTATTACAGAAGTCCTTGATAAGTCTACAGAACAGGACTCTGAAGTGAGAAAGCTGGAAGAAAAAATACGATTGTTGCAAGAGTGTCTAATACGTAAGGAAGCTGAAATAAGCAGGCTGAACAGAGAGCTCGAGCAATTCAAGCAAGAAGAAATAGAAAACGGATCACCATTGCGGCTAGAAGGTGAAATCGAGATCAGAGATAAGGGTGAAGAACGAGTGGTCAGAGCAGGCTATGATAGAGACTTCGGACAGAAAAAAGAAGCAGAAGAGGTAGATCTTATTGAGAAAAAAGACATAGCGAACTTCCTTAAGCGACACAATGAAAAAATAAGCACATCGTTAAATGAATTCAAGGAGAATCTCGAGACTATGCATGTAGAGACTCAGAATTTGAGAACCCAGCTCAATGATAAGGATGAAGAAATTAATGAGTTAAAAGAAAAGGTAACCCAATTAAGTCAAGCATATGAAGATGCGTGCTGTGAGGAAAAGAAGGAAGCACCAGAATTCAATGAAAAAATGTTAGAATTAGAAGATAATGTGAGAGAAAAGGAAATTCTCATCAGTGAGCTCGAACAAGAAATTTCTGAGCTGAGAGGCATCATTCGTTCCAAAAATGAAGCTCTTGAAGATCTGAAATCTGATGCTCAATATTTGAAGGAAGAGATGGGATCGCAAGCCCAGAAATTGAACTTAACAATAGAGAAGTTACAAAAGAATCTAGCCCATGACGAAGAAGAGCGTGAGGTGCTTATCGAGGAAGTTGAAGAGCAAAAAGATAAGATTGAAGAGCTTGATATCGAATTAGAAGGAGAGAGAGTTAGCCTCACTCATAAAATGGGCGAACTGCTTGAGGACATCAAAGAAAAAGACGTAGAGTTGATCAAGCTTCGTCAGCAAAACGAGAATTTAGATGAAAAAATACATAGTCTCATCGAAGATTTCAGCAAGCTCCAACGCGACAACACCGAGTTGAGAGCGACCTCTCAGCAAAAGAATGAAGAAATAGAAACTTTGAAATCTGAAGTCGAGAATTTAGTCGTAAAAGTGATAGAATGCATCGCAGATGACTACAAGAAACTGCAAGATAGAGTAGTAGAGCTCGAAAGTGATGCGGCATTCAAGAAACTCCATCAAGAAAATGAGAGGCTTCGCCAAGAGATTGATAAAATCAGATTCGAAGCATCTGAAGTCAGAGCGGCTCTTCATATGAAAGAAGAGGAACTCGAGAAGCTGAAAGCAGAAGCGGAAAATGCTCGATGGGAGTTAGAAACTACACTTTGCGAAAGCAAGGCTGATCAGAAGATCGTTGACTCTGCTATTGAAGGCGTCACAATAGAATTCAGAGAATTACAGGAGAGAGTTGAAGAGTTAGAAGAACTCAAGACAAAACTCCAAGAAAATATCGACTGGGTAAAGTACGACAATGAGGAGCTCACGCGAATTCTTAGCAAGAAAGATGAGGAAATTAAGTCTCTTACGTTAGAAGCCGAGACCGCGAAGAGAGAACTCAAGGAGCTAATATGCGATATTAAAGAAGTGCAAGGGAGACTCGATGAGCTCGCAGGAATCAAGTTAAAGGATGAAAAAGAGATTGAAAAACTCAAGGACGAATTAACAGCACAGAGGGAAGAGTTCGAAAGAGAGCTAGAGGAAAAAGATAAGGAAGTTAAGCAACTGGAAACAGAAATCCGGGAGCAAGAATCGGAACTCCAAGAAAAAGATGAGGAAATTAAAGTTCTCGATCAAGAGATTTGGTCCGAGACTCTTCAATTGAAAGGCGAGCTCAAGGAATTGCAAGAAGAACTTGTCCACGTGAAGTCTACAGATGGGGAAATGACTGTGGGCAAAAAGACCCAAGAAATGACAGCTTTGAAAGCTGGATTAGAAGAGGAAAGAGAACATGAAAAGCTCTTTGATGAAGTCATTAATGGCGTAGCCCAAGAATTTAAGAAGCTCCAGGAGCAAGCGGAAGAGGGAATTACACGAAAAGAAGAGCTTGAAGCGTATCTCAGTGAAAAGGATATTGAAATTGAGGATCTAAGGAACCAAATTAGAGTACAGAGTGATAATCTCAAAGAGAGAAGTGAAAGATTAAGAGCTCTCGTTGAAGAAAATGAAAAGCTCGACCGAGACCTTCGTTCAGAAAATTACATGTTGAGAGAGGACCTTGCTAACCTCCAATCTCATCTCAATCAAACAAGATTTGAGGATGAAGAGCTGAAAATGTTTACCAATGTGAAATTCCAAGAAATCGAAGAATTGAAACAGGAAGCACAAAGTCTTAGGAGGAAACTTGTGGAGCAAGCTCGTAGCAAACAAGCTGAAGAGAAGATTATAGAAAAAGTTGTTGAATGTGATCATGCGATTGAAATCGAGGGTTTGAAGAGAAATCTCGATGAAAAAGAATTGGAAATTGAGAGGTTAAAGATGAGGATTGAGGATTTAGAAAGTTCGTTGATCCCGAAACACGAAAAACTCTACTATTTCTTAAAGAGTGCTGGTATTCTGAAAAAAGAGTTGAATCAAGATATTTCTAAGCTTAAAGAAGAGACAACCGGATTCATTGAGTCAATGAATAATGAGCTCAATCAAAAGTCAGGGGAAATAGTGAGTGAGAAGGTTCAACAGCCTGAAGAGAGAATTGTTGAGGAAGAACAGGTGATATGCAATCACCTTCCGAGGATAAAAGAGCTTGAAAGAACGTCCGAAGAGCTTGAGAAAAATCTGTCTTTCAAAGATAGTGAGATTGACAGGCTCAATCGAGAGCTGAACAAGCTAAAGAAAGAGGTTGAATCGCATCTGAGCTTCCCTCCAAAATTGCAAGGAAAGATGAGCATCGAAGAGAAAAAACCGAGCTATGAAATTCCATACCCAAGAGAGCAGAGAGCCGAGTCAAAGAAAGAAGAAAGAAGAGTCGAGAAGTGCAATCATGAACAAGAAATTAACAAGCTCGAAGGGAAAATTGAGGAACTTGAGTACTTGATAAGCGGGAAAGAGGACGAGATAAGTGATCTTAAGAGTGAAATAGAAGATTTGATGAAGCAGAAACCATCTGATAGCTTGACTCTTAAGTTTGATGACGAGCAGTTCAGAATTCAGTCAGCAATTGATAATTTGAAAGGAATTATCAGCTCAAAAGATGAAGAAATTGAGATTTTGAAGTACGAGATTGAGAACCTCCACAAAATGATGAAATCAGGTGTTTCTGAACCTATTGAGAAAGTGACAGCTTGCAACCATGGTGCTATAATCAATGAGCTTCAGAACCGAATAGCGGAACTTGAGGCGAATATTTTAAACAAAACCAGTGAAATTAAACATTTCAAGGAGGAGCTAAACATCGAAGAGGAAATAATCGAGAAACTCATCTCATGTGATCACAATAAAGAAATCAAAGACCTACAGAGCAGAATCGAAGAGCTCGAAGGACACATGTCCTCCAAAACAAATGAAATTGCTCACCTAAAAGAAGAACTGAATATCGAAGAAAAAATAATTGAAAAACTCGTAGAGTGTGACCACACTGCAGAAATTCGAAATCTGCAGGACAGAATCGCTGCATTAGAAGGCCAGCAATTTGAAAAAACAAAAGAAATTGGCACTCTAAAGTCCATGATAGCAGATTTAGAAATGCAGATAGCTGATAAGGACAATATGATGAAAGAACTCAATAACAAATATGAGAGGGATAATGGATCGTTTGCTGTGGAAAACCTTCAACTGAAAGAAGACCTCGCTAACTTGCAAGAAGATTTTACAAAAATTCAATCTGAGTGTGAGGACTTGAGAACATTGATCAGTGACAAGGATGATGAGATTTTGAAAGCCAGATATGAAGCTAAAATCGCAAAGAAAGAGCTCGAAGCACACCTCTGTGGAGTCAAAATGATTGAAGAAAAAATTGTAGAGAAAGTAAAAGACTGTAATCACTCGCTAGAAATCAGAGCACTAAAGGAAAAAATTCAAGAGTTGGAAGGACATATTATGTTCAAGAACGCTGAAAACGAAAAGCTCAAGGAAGATATCGAGCAATTGAAGGGAAGAAGTTTGGAGATTAAAGAGCTTAAGGAAGAATTACAAGAGTTAGAGACAGAAAAAAATGAGAAAGAAATGCTGATGATAAATATCGACGAGGAAGTTGAGAGAATACGTGAAGAGAAAGCCCAGCTAGAAGAGGCGCTTGACAAATTCCGGGACGATGTTAGTAGACTCAACGCTGAGAATGAAGATCTTATCCTCACGATTGAAAAGAAGGACGAAGAAATCAACGAGCTTGCGACTGAAGCAACAAATATTAAGCAAGCACTTGAGAACCATCAATGCGAAGTCGAAGAGAGAATTGTTGAAAAGGTGGCGGAGTGTGATCATGCAAAAGAGATCAAAGCTCTTGAAGAGAAAGTGGAAGAATTGGAAGGAATTAAGCTCCATCGAGAGAATGAGATCGAAATGCTCAAGGAGAAACATGAGACGAAAGACAAAGAAATAGAGCAACTTAAAGAGCAGATCGAGGAACAAGAATCTAGTCTTCGTGCCAAAGAAACAAGAATTAAAGCTCTTACAAGAGAGATTGAACGGTTCAAAGTGTCAAGTAATATGAAAGAGGCCACTGAAGAACAAAAAGTGGAAGGAGTAGAGCGTCGCGAAATGAAAGAAAAAGAGAAAGAAAAGCTCAGAAACGCTGCCAACAAACAGGACGAGAGTCTCAAAGAGAAAGAGAATAAGATCAAAGACCTTGACCAAGAGGCTGAGAGACTGAAGAGTGAGCTCAGTTCAGAAAATCTGCAGTTGAAGGAGGAGCTCGTGAGACTTCACGAACATATCTACCGACTCAAGTTAGAAAATGATGAACTGAGAATGTCTCGAAGCAAGAGAGAAGCTGATCTTGAAGCGTTGAAACTGGAAGCCGAGCATGCGAAACATGACCTTAAATCGCTAATTAGCGAAATTGAACGTGAAGCGAAGATCGTTGACGAAGTCACTGAGTCAGTTGCAAATGAACTGAAAGAGCTACAGGGAACAGTAGATGAACTTGAAGGAAAGGCTCTGAAAAAAGAAGAGATAATCCAGTACCTGAATAATGTAATTGAAGAAAGAGACAAGATGCTTGCCGAAAAAGAGAAAAAAGTCAAAGAGCTTGATGAAGAGATAGAGAAAGACGGCTGTGAGTTTATAGATGTAGTTCTTCGGTTGAAAGAGGAAATTGCTAATCATAAAGCAGAAATTGAAAGACTTAAATTTGAAGACGCTGAAGTCAGAGCGGCTCTTCTTCAAAAGGACGAGGAAATCAGAACTCTATGTTCAGAACTTGAAAATGCGAGATGGGAGCTCGAGGCTCAGGTTCGCGAGGAGAAGGAGGACGAGAAAATCTTTGATGAAGTCGTTGACGGAGTTGCAAACGAATTTAAAAAGCAGCAAGAACAAATCGAAGAGTTAGAAGAAATTAGGGCTGAAGAAGAAATTGAACTCGATGATTTCAGCAACGAGCTTCGCGAAATGAAAGTTGATGAGGAAATAGTTGAAGAAGTGGTAAGTTGCGTTGAAAAAGAAATCGTACAGCTGAAAGAAAAAGTGGAGCTGCTAGAAGAAATTAAGCTGTACCATGAAAACGAGATTGAGAAGCTCAACAATCAACTGAAGAAACAAGAATCCAAGGATGTTGAGGAGCTTATTCAATTGCGAGGAGATCTCGTTGATGCGCAATCAGAAGTTGATAAAATGAAGGATGTCGTTCAATCGAAAGACGAAGAAATTGAGGCATTGAAACTCGAGACTTCAAAGCTCAAAGAAGAGCTTGAAAAGATTCAGAGTCTCATACCGGAGTTGGAAGAAAGGTTCTTGCTTCAAGCAGATCAGCATCATAAATCTGACGCTGATTATGCTAAGAGAATTGAAGAACTCGCAAATCAGGCGCTTACCAATGACATTGAAATCGAGAATCTGAGGAATAAGGTTGAAGCTTTAAATGTCTGCTTGGCTGAAAGAGACAATCAATTGAATAGTCAAAATCAGGAACTTTATCAACTCCTCAACGAAAATCGTGAATTGCAGGCAGAAAAACAGGAGTTACAGAAAAATTTAAAAAAACTTCTTGCTGAATGTGAAGAGTTGAAAGATTTGAAGAAGATGGCAGATCAACCGGAGGAAGAGCCCGAAAAAGAAGAAAACCTCATAGACAAAAAGCAAGAGTCGTATGCACAAGAGACAGAGCAGCTCATTAGAGGAGAAGTGGAGAAGCCTATTGAAGTAGCCCAAGTTGAAGAAGACTTGAACAAAGAAGAGGCTGAAATCCTTGAGTTAGAGATCGATCGATCTGAATTCCAAGCGAAGGTGAGTCAGGTACAAAATAACCTGGAAGAGTATCTACGAAGGGAAGAAAGAGAACAAAACCCTGAACTCGATCGTCTTCAAACGAAAATCGAAGACTTAGAAGGCGTGATAGTCGAAAAAGATGAGAAATTACAATATCTCGTTGAAGACACTGAGAATCTCGAACAAGACCTCATCATTGAGATTTCTAAACTCAAAGAAGAAGCCAATGAGCTAAGACGAGCTCTTAGACAGAAGGATGATCTTATTGAATCATTGAGGAAAGCAGCTCAACAAAATCTTCTCACTCAAGAAACAGTCTGGGAGCAAATACCTTTGACCGATGAGAAAATTGGGGATGAACTCCCAAAATCAAAGAACACAGAACTCCAAATTAAACAACTTGAAAGAACTGTTGAAGAGTTAAAAGAAACTCTGATTTCGAAAGACAAGGAGATTGATAAACTCAACATTGAACTGAATAAAATTCAGAAAGATGTCGAGACATACGTGAATTTCTTGCCAGTACTACAAGGAGAAATGAGTGTTGAAGAAAGGAAGCCTTTATATGAAAGGGCGCGTAGTTCTGTAGAGAAGGCAGCGAGAGTCGATGATAAGCGTGGAGAAGATGCCAATGAGCTCAAAAGAAAGATTGCAGAATTAGAAGGCTTACTTGGTACCAGCGAGACACATATCCATGATCTGGTAAAAGATATTGAGTCTCTTAGACAGGAAGCGCTTGAAGATTATAAAACAAATCTCAAATTCGAAGAGGATCTATTTAGAGTGCGATCAGAAACTGACGACTTAAAAGGAATTATCAGCTCTAAAGACGAAGAGATTGCGATTTTGAGGCTTGAAGTGGAGGATCTTCACAAAATGCTTAAATTAAAAGGCATCGAACCTAAGACCGTTGAGAAAATCGAGGAATGTGGTCACGCTGCTATAATAAAGGAACTTCAGGACCGACTAGAGAAGGCAGAAGCGCGAAGGGGTAAAGCAGAGGATGAGAAGCGCAAACTCAAAGCACAGATCGATGAAATCATGGGGCAAGAAAAGATAGTCGACGAGGCTATCGCCGGTATCGCAAATGAATTTAGGCAGCTACAGGAGAGAGTGGCTGAATTGGAGGAACTGAATGATAAAAAGGATGAAGAAATAGAGACCATGAAATCTGAGGTCGAGAATTTAGTTGTAAAAGCTATTGAATGCATCGCAAACGACTACAAAAGACTGCAAGATAGAGTAGTAGAGCTCGAGAACGATGAAGGATTCCAGAAACTTCATCAAGAAAATGTGAGACTCCGTGAAGAGATTGACAAAATCAGATTCGAAGGCTCTGAGGTCAGAGCAGCTCTTCAAATGAAAGAAGAGGAACTCAATAAGCTGAGAGAAGATGTTGAGAATGCTCGATGGGAGCTAGAAACGAAATATAGTGAAGACAACGCTTATTGGAAGCTCATTGATGAAGTTATCGATGGTGTTGCAAAAGAGTTCCGAAAGCTGCAAGAGAGGGCAGAAGATCTGGAAGAAACGTTCCAAAGAGAAGAAGAATTCACAAGGCTCTTCGATGACTACAGCCCAGAGACTTTACAATTAAAAAATGAAATTTCTAAACTTCAGAAAGCGCTTGACTGGGTGGAATGCGAAAATGAGGTGTTGATGCAGACTATTAATAAGAAGAACGAAGAAATTCAGAATCTGACTTTGGAGACCGAAGCTGCAAAGAAAGAA
>ENA-UOUE01000980-UOUE01000980.1-compost-metagenome-genome-assembly--contig:-NODE-980-length-20562-cov-8.288553_pt1 | contig 20562 bp, 13 predicted proteins | sample MGYA00238146_ERZ747223 | MGnify/ENA primary metagenome ERZ747223 (study PRJEB28781, sample SAMN06268865) | compost metagenome | isolation source: single cell | place: USA: California, Emeryville, Joint...
TCATATTTATCACAGTAGGCATCAATTCTGCAGTCAATATCGTGTTTGCGATCGTTGATATATTCCGCTCGATATACTCTCTGAAATCTGGCAGACAGAGAACACAGGAGATCTCTATGATGAATACGCCTGATGAACTGAAGACAAGAAAAATCTTACAAGAAACAAGCTTTTCAACAGAGGTGAATAAGAGTACAATAAACTTAATAGAGAAAAGTGTTGCAACCGGCGCAAATCATCCTAGTACTTTTCGACCTCGAAAGATCCAACCCATTCCGCATCGAAAGAAAAGAGTTTTTCGGTTGTGGAATAGTATGTTTTACAATCCAGAATTCAAAGCAAAAGCCGAAGCAACCAGAGTCTCCAGAAAAAGAAGAGCTCCTCAAGAAGCCAACATTTCGGCGAGTGTAGATAAGAGTACATCAAACTTGATTGAAATTCAAGTTCCAAAGAGCATAAATCAAAGCGGTTTCGCTCGTGATCGGAAGCCAGGCACTCGCAGGTATCAGAAACGTTCTAAACGGGAATCAGGAATCGAAAGAGAAGACTCTTGTGAATAGAGACCTCAGAAGCAAAGAAGCCTCACAAGAAACGAATATCTCAGTGAATTTAAATAAGCCCCAATAAAAGAAAGTCCATAACATGAATATTTAATTTAAGATCTTCAGCTCAAGTGCGGAAGTTTAAAATGTCAATATTAAAACAGAAAGTGAAACAACCTTTTACTTTTAAAACTCGGAATTTTCTATCCCAGAGATAGCGCAAAACATCTCAATACTGAATTTGCTATTAAGATATTTAAGAATATTTCTTCTCTCTCTTTCATTATAGGGTTTCATGTAAATCCTCTTAAGAACTATTGAAAATAATATTAGAATTGCATAATTTAATTTTCAAGTCTGAAATTGTAAATAAACAACATGTGATGTTCAAAAATTCCGATAAATATAATTTCTTCATTCAATTGTTTTCTGGTTGATTATCACTTGAACCAATTTTCAAGCTCTCTTACAGTGGATACAGAAAATAAGAGAATTTGTAAAAATAAAAAAAAGCGATTCCTATGATCTCTTCTTTTTTTTGAAAGTTTCGTCTGTTCGTTCCAATGAAACAAGAAATTTTTTGCTTTAGTGATTTTTTCAATCACTCAAGAAAGCTCTTAAGAACTCTGAAATTTTCAGCCTTCTGATTCTGCACCTCAAGTATCGTTAAAAATTTGCTTACAACAGAAGATCCATGATTGTATTCAAATAAAGTTTAACTCGATGCTGTTTTTAGCTGACTAAGATTTCTGTAATTTGATAAACTCTAATGAGGGTTTCAATTCGATTCTATTGATTCTCCGGAAGAATTTTCATGTCCCGGTTTGCTTCTGAAAACATTCTTCTCTTTGTCTCATTTACGGAATCAATATTTTTTCTTGATCCCAATCTAATAAAGATAGTTATTCTTTTGTTAAGTGCCTCTATCTGCTACAAAATCATGAAACTTCAGCATAAATCTGCAAGAGATCAAGGACGAGAAGCTATTTTCTTGAGAAAATACTTTTCAGATTTAACTTTTCTAAACTTAGTCGTGAATGAATTCCTGCTATGATTGTTTCCTCTCTTATTCAGAACGGAGGGGTGGTTTTAAGGCTCTATGTAGTAGTAAACTTCGAGCTTCTAATTCATCAAAGTTGTTTTTGTCATTCAATTATTTTAGAACTCGATTTATTTTTGTAATTTTGCCAGTAACTGTGATATGGGTTCTTAGTTAAATAGTAGTTAGTACAGAAAGCTGAGTTAACCTTAGAGAAAGCAGTTAAACTACACAATAGTTTTTTCTCATTACACAAAGAAATTGTTAAACTTTCAATGATTGTTAGCCATAACTGAAATCTTTTTTCGTTGCTTCTTTGAATGCGATCCAACCGCTCACAAATTTAATTAATTTCTTTAAATAAAGAAGCGAGTATTTAAAGTCTCGAAATGAAAAATTTGAAGGTTTTGTTTGTTTTGGAAGTCTTCCTCGTGCTATACTGTAATTAATCTCATTTAACAGAGATATTGATTATTATTAGGTCAATATTATCTATGATGTTTGGGGGCAACCACTTTCATCAATTTCAGAATTGAATTCTGCTTGTACGGTTGTTTGTGGTGGGCAAACGACCATTGGTGGACCAGGGTGCTTTGGGGTAGGCGCAGCGACGCAAAAAACATATTATCCCTTGCCAGTACATAACAGAGTGAATATTGATGGGATGCTTACATTCTCGATTCATGGAATAATGAAAAGTACATCAAAGTGAACGATATTGTTAGATATGATCAAACCTTTCATTCTGACCGATACTGTGGTACAATTAGCAATCGGACCTATGACGAATACGCCTGATGAACTTAAGACAAGAAAAATCTTACAAGAAACAAACTTTTCAACAGAGGTTAATAAGAGTACACTAAACTTACTAGAGAAAGGAACCTATGGAGAAGCAAATCCTTCTAGTTTTAATCGAACTCGAAAGATAAAGATTGAAATCTTTCAACGTAAAGATACAAGGCCTTTTCAGTTTACGGATGTATATTTCATAATCCAGGTTCTAAATCGAAAGATGAGACAAGCACAGTCTCCCAAAAAGGAAGAGCTCTACAAGAAACCAACATTTTCACAGAGAATGCAATCCCAGCTCGCACTGATCAAAAAGGTTACTCTCATGATCGAAGGCAAAGAACCAATCCTAAGTATCAGAAACGTCCGTTTATTTTTATGCATATCCTTTGAAAGTAATTTTATCTGAGATCCGATCAGAAACGAAATTTGTCATGACTAGTTGCATTGCACTCAGACGTTTTTTCAAGGAAACACTTTAAGATTAGATCTTATCTGATTAAAGAGCAATTTCTTTTTTAATTACCACGCGAAATTGCACAATGAATTACTTCTGTCTTATAAAAATAACTTATTTGCAATTACAGAACAATTAAGCTTGCATCTTATAATAGCCAGTCCATAAAGTGGCTCTTATTCTAAAACAAACTCAGACGAACTCATTTTCAGAGATATCAAGTGATCATGGTTGACCTTCAAATCTTTAAGCAAGGGCAGATTGTAGCACTCATAGCACTCAGTTCAACTTAACGTTGAAATGAAATCCGTTCTCAAAACCGTTCAAATTTCCGTCGAAGAACGAATCGCGCGATTCATTGCGATTGAGACCTAGTTGTAACTCAAGGTTTCTTCCATTGTGAAAATTCCAGTGTAAAGTTTTTGAATTATTCTCTTGCTGCTTTACTTCCATCTGCTCATCTTCAACGAAAATGTTCTAGAAAATATGTTATTGCCAGATCAGAACAGCTGACAAATTACAGTATCATTCGATGGAGTTGAATTATCAATCTTCAGCTTTGTGTAATAATCAATTGACTTTCTAGTTCCAAACGGGGATCCTTCGGAAATACCCGAAGAGTCAGCTTTTGCTAGCTGTATCTTTAAAGTTCTCTCATTCAGAGGGGTGACTCCTTCCCTTGAGATCGTTCCGGCATTTGTGTCCTTAAACCCAGGTCTTCGGTGATCAGAGTCTTGATTTTTCCCGATCACAGATCGGAACATGCTCTTGATTTCTTCTGCTCCAAATATCTTATTCAATTGTTTGAATACATTCTTAAGGAGCTCGACGTTTTGCCTTTGTTGATCATAAAAATTCAATACTTTCAAAAGGAATTTACGCCTTCTTCTCAAATTCTACTTGCAGTGTTTGATTCTCTTTATCAAGATCCTCGGCTTTTTCTTCAAGTTTTTCGACGTATCCAGTGAGATCTTGATGAATCTTCTTCAATCGAGCATTCTACGGTATAAATCATTAAATTTTGATTAAGTCCTAATAATACTTGGCGATTTAGTTCTATAAAAGCTGAATTAGTGTCCTGATCGCCTTGGAGGTGACAAATTGGAATTTCTGGAGCCAGATCAGCGCCTTTATCATTGCCTTTCCTTTTAATATGAACTAAGAGTCCACTAGTTCACGATAACTCATTTCGGTACGACAACACTTACTTTTGCCCTTTCTTGAACATCGGATGAGCGAACGCGTTATCGAAAGGATAGCACTTTTTCTTTTTAAAGCCGTAGAGGTTGAGCTTGGAAAAACTTATTTAGAACATGCATATAAAACAGCGTACCTGACGAACAAATGACGAGAAATTGTTATGCTTGAAAAAGATTGGTAGGGCAGTTTCAGCGAATTCAACAGGTTTCTTGATAAGTAGAGCGCAGCCATCATGGCTCCAGCCTAAGTACTCTTGGTATCTTGAATCCTGTTAATGGAGAATGGTATCAATAATATTCAAGGAAGTCGTACTTCGATCATTTCGGACATGATTTTGATGAATTTAGGGATACGGTCTGAAGACTGTTTGGCCTGGTGGACTTTATCATACATGCTGGAGGTTTCGCTCATTCAAGGATGTATCCTCTGTAGACTGAGCCAAAGAAAAAAACACAATCTTATTCTCTGAGAACAAATTTTTTATAAAAAAATCCAGCCTTTCAAATACCGAGAAAATTGGAATATTCATAAAAGAATCTTGATGATTAGAGCTCAAGGTATATTTCTCTAAGATAAATTTTTAGTGCAAGAATTAAATGACATTATGCAAAATAGAAATTCTGTATAATGCTTTGATAATCTCAAAAAAAAAAAATGTTAAAGGGTACTGTTAGTATAGAACAAGGTAATTTCTCACTGCGATCTGAAAGCTGAAGACGAATACCAAATGTTTGGTAAATGTCCGCCTGAGTCAATAAGGTGGCAGATACTTCATAAGTCTCTTGTAGAAAGAGCGTTCGATTGTAATTCGCATTTCAGATAATACTGTGGTCGAACACCATATGATTATGGCATCGAAAGAAGATATATAGCTTTTTTCCTGACACATTAATGAATTCGATCGCTCGACAAGAAGCCCTCCATTGGATAGCTAGCTATTAAGCTCTATCAGAAGTTAAGAGTAATATCTCTCTCTTAGAGCGTTCTTAATGAACGAATATTGTGCAGTGTCCAGAAAACTAGTTTGCTTGTAGTGAGAAGCTTTTTCATTTATTTTCCTATCAGAACGCCATAATGGAGAAAGGAAGAGCGTTTGGAAAATGAGAATTTTCCACGATGAATTCGCTTTCTCGATCAAATGCCTCAAGATAAAAAAGTCTCTTTTTTTTTTTGGATATTCAAGACTTAAAATTTAATTTCAGGTACATTTCTTGAAATAGCTACTGATTTTCACCCTTAAAATTTTATTAATTTGCCACGGTGAGACTAATCCACTTTCTTGGTGAAAACAGATGCGAAATTACGTACTATATTGGCCGTAAAGCACTTGAATTTAACCACTCAGGGACCACACATTCTAAGTGTTCTGAGGAGTTGTTGTAGCAGATCCAGAAATTGATTCCGATCTTATTAAATGCCATATCATCTTTTTGAGCCCACTCGGAACTCGAATTTTGATCTGAAATGAGATCAATAACTATCCATCAGAGATGGGAAAAAAATCCATTCAAATTAGAAAGTTCTAACAATCTATCTAGCCATCTTGGTTTCCATGAGTCAGAAACTTTATTGTCACTAATGAACCAAATAAATAGAGCGGCAGGCTCATCTGACCAGCATCTTTTCAGTGCACTCAGCGAAAACTCATGTAAGCAGTATATAATTCACTAACTACTGAATTGGGTGCAATCCAATTCTTCAATCACAAGGGACCTCTAATGAATAGGTGAAACGAATGGCACCTATTAACTGACCGTTTGATATTTTTTCCACTCACCATGGAAGTAAGTCTTTATTGCCTTTGCACTCTTAAGTCGAAATCTTTGATCTAATTCTGCCATTTTCTAGACTTATTCGAGAGTTCATCGATAACTTGATAATTGGAGTTTACCAAGTATTTACAGATTGCAGGATGTAGTACAGTGACTCAGTGACCTATCTATCATAATATAGCATCTCATACACGTAACAGATGAGGTCAAAGACGAAGCTTATACTGGGTTCAGTAATGTCTATGGCATGTTACTGGCTAATTCCATTGAGAGAGTCAGTGTTTGTCCTTCCATCCAAAAGCATGCTCCCTCTCTATTGTACAGAGCTTGGCTATGATCCAGCGACCCACGCCTAACATGCGTTTTTCATTGATTCACTTTTGTGCAATTTTTTCGAAGAGTCCGGAATCTTCTTTAGTCATAATATTGCAGAGACTGAATTAGAACACAATCTTGGATTTTCTACATATTCCAAAAAACTATTCTCAAGAACTATGGTCTTAATTAATCTATTTGATAAATTAGAATTCATATTGGAAGGTACTTTTCCTTAAAATTTTTATTTTAGAACATGAGAACACTCAGCGAATAAGCAATTGATCAGCCGGCCAATCTTAAATTCCCAGACAGAACTTCCAATCGCTGATTCAGTACGATTTCAGGATATTTAAGCCAGTCAGGCATAAATCGATTAATATTTTTTTTAATAGGAATTTTCTTTTCAGCGACGCAACCTGCTGTGAACCCAATGGATCAAGCCACGAGAGACAAGAACGCCAAGTCGTCCCGAGGACTCGATAATATTCCAAAGTTCCTCAAGATCTTGGTTCAAATCGTCGAAGACAAAGCTTATCAAGATCTGATAAGCTGGAGTCAAGACGGAAAGGCAATCGTCATAAAGAATCCTGTCGAATTCGCTGAAAAGCTTCTTCCGATCTATTTCAAGCATAGTAACTATGCTTCCTTTGTCCGACAGGTAAAGACTGCGTTGAGACTAAGACCTAAGACTTATGATGATTAGCTCAATCTCTATAACTTCAGAAAGAAGAGGCATTACCCTTATGATAATACTTTCGCTCACACTATGTTCCTGAAGGGTCGAAAGTAAATAAAGTAGTCTTATGCTCTTTCCTAAAGGAATTCTAGGGATCTGCTCAAGTTTATCAAGAGAAAGGGAAATAATGCGAAACTCCCAGAGACTCCTTCAGTCAAGATCGAGTCTGGCATGAACGAAGAAGGTGAATATGAAGATTTGATGGGAGAGGTAATGTTATTTGTGTGTGGCTGGCTTTAAAGTTGATTAAATTTTAAGAATGTGACTCTGAAAAAAGTTCACGAAGAAATGCTTGAGAAAATAGAAACTTTGGAGTACGGCGTCAAGAACCTTGCAGCAGAAAATGAAAAATTGCAGCAGCAATATATGCAAAAAAAGTAAGTTCGCCAGCGGTTTCCTGGTGGCTAATAAACGTCTAGACAAAATGAATATTTCTTGAAGAAAGTTGTGAATAAGCTAGCTAAGATTCACGGTACAAGTGCAATTCGAGAGTTAATTGAGAGTGTGGCTTATGAGAGCGCTGGAAACGCCTTGAATGCGAAACAAGAGCCTAAGAAGAACAATGAAAGTGATCTTAATGAGAGTTATATGAGCAACCTATTGCCAGTTAAGAGGACGAGTTCTTTGAGGAGCAACTACGAGTTCAGCAACCCAGAAACGTCTGAGAGTCCCGTTTCAAAAAGCGCTGACCCAACCGCTCTCTTTTTCCGAACGATTTCTTCTGTTTCCACTCAGCCTGAGTTGAATCAATCTTTCGACTACTATCATAATTTTGATCAAATAATTGATCATGAAGCTTCAAATCAAAATGGTTTGGCTGAAATGGTAAGCCTCACAGAGATAATTTTCATTCTAATGGCTTGTTTAGGGATTCAATGCCAAAGTGAATCACTTTGAAGATGAGGTATTGTCCTACTTTGCAGATAATAGAAGAGAGCTGGACGCAATTCCAAAAAATCAACTAAACACAAATATCCACGATTTTACCAGTTCAAGTCATTTGGACAAACATTTCTTTATGAAATGAGGAGGAGGAATCCAGGCTACAGTTATGAATGATGCCGGTCCTCATCCATATTGTTTAACTTAAGAGGGATTAGCCACGAAAGCATAGGACCGGTGTTCCTAGTGCTATTACTTAGAGATGAAGGAGCGTGTTTATATTGGTGAGATTGGATCGAGTTGTAGAATGACGGAGGACAGTTTGGATAATTAATGTTATTATAAAATTAGGAGATAAAATATTTTGTTGCATTCGAAATTGTTTATTATTTATTATTTGATATATACTTATTTTTTTAAAACTTGAACATCTACTTCTCCACTTTGAGAATGAGAACACGATTTGTTATTATTCCTTAGATAGCTTAGATAGTGTATTATTGCTCGTAAGTTGTTAAGATGTAGATGTTTAATTTATAACTGCTAACTGTAAATAGCATAATGTCGCTACAAGGATTGAATATATTATTAATTTGGCAATTAATCTTTTTCTCACACCCAAACCCTGATAAGTAACAAGTCAGTGCTCTTATTAGAAGGTTACTTTATTTATTCTGAGGCTGAGCCTGAATATTTAGAAAAAATGTTTCCAAACTTACTCACATTATTCATAGAGAAAATGGATCAATGTATAGAAGAGAAGGGTGCTTGGAAGCATTATAAATAGATTTGGTGTTGAGTTGATTAATTATTAACAAAGCAAATTTTTTCAATCAATATAGAACATGTTTCACTACTTATGAAATAGTGAGAACTAGATTCATTCTTGAGCTACATAAATTAATATAAAGGAAATTAGTTCTATAAAAAGGCACTCGTTTGCGTAGTTTTTCTAACATCAGACTTCCCGATCACGTGGCCCCCGATTCCATGAGTATATTCCAAAAACTCTGTTGTCAATGAGTCAGGATAGTTTTCCGGTGCTGCTCTCGGAGTTTATTTACATTATAGTCCCGAGAGTCTTTATCATAAATATACAAGTTTAGTTGGAGCCCTCTATCTTGTGATTATAGTGAAGGACTCTAATTTCAGAAATCGCGCAGTCTTGATCCTTTATGTCTGGCAAATCATCAACAGCAAGCTCTTGCTCGGTTCCAATTCGAATAATGTTTATTGGCCGTCTTATAAAATTGTCAAAATGCTTCGAAATCGGTCGTATGTCATCCACCTAAGGAGTTTTGTTAAAACAGAATCAAAACAACGAGCGCACCTGTGAAAGGCTTTCTAAAAACTTCGCAAGGTATTTGAGCTCTCGATCATAGGATCGTCCCTCAAAAGGTTTAATCTGAATAGAATTCTCAATATGCTTGGATGTCTGCAATACAAAATCCTAAATATTAGAGCTGTCAAACCCGTATATTTGGCGGATAACTTACATCTACGAAGATCGTCCGCTGTGGGTCCAAGCCTAAAGACCAAAGGTCTTTTTGATATAACCCAATATCAACCGTTTTGCATTGGGCTCTGCTGTAAATTTCGTAGATGTATTTGTTAATCCCAACAGCAACGGCTATCTTCTTGGCATACTTCATTCCAAAATAAAAAGTTAGCACTTTTCTCGTACCATCGAAATAATTTTACCATCTCGCTGGCGCAGGTATAGATACAGATATTGAAGAATTCGGACATGCGCTCCATGAACTTAAGCAGACCAGGACGCATTAACACGTATCTGCAGTACGTTTGCCCATCTTTCTCAAGCTAGGAATTTTATAATTTATGTATATGAACCTCCACAAGCATGCTTACCACAATCGTTTTAAACGATTCTTCAGGGATTGTTGGCTGCGTGTGGACGAGTGTCTCATCGAGATCAAGAACCAAAGTTTGTTTTTCCTAAGGCATCATGTTGAGTTGAATGATGTGGTAGATTGTTGATGATTATACGCGTTGAAACCTCTGACCACAGGAAAATTCTTCAGAAGAGGTTTGGAGGTCTGAGGGTCCCATAGAAGAGCTGGTTTTCTCAGATTCGAGTTGATTGACTCTTAGATTAGTTTTGCGTGAGGCACGGCGACGGAGCCCGAAAGCTTTTCTGATTTTCTCCATTCAATAATAAAAAAATGACTGTTTGTTGGCTTCTCTTCTGCTGGCTATCAATGGCCAATCGAGTGTCTTAACAAACAATTTTGAAAAATAAAGGAATGTTATTGATGCTGGACAGAAAATGGGCTTAAATTAAATTGTTTGTTGAGAAAAAATTTCGAAAATCGGGAATTTTTTTAAGGCAAACTTATTCTTCAAAATTATTAATTCTGGAACAGTAAAGCAGTGTTAAACCAGCAAAAATATAAGAATTGATAGCGTAATGTTTGAAAAATATCTATTCAGAAAAAGGAGACATGATCTACTGAAAACTAGTTAACAACAATTATTCAGTTGTTACTTGCATAGTGAAGATTTCAAATTTTTGAATTTTGATTACCGGTCTTCCTCATCCGTTAAAAAGCAGTATTTTTTAGTTACTTAAACTGCCAGGAAAGAAATGCCGAAATCCTTCCCTGAAATTCAAAACATTCAAAGAAGTGTTAGGGCAATAAACCATTAAGACACAAGACTGTTCTGCTGAATAAAATTCAGCTCAATTTTAGCAAATTCATTCAGGTGTTCATTCTCTCACTCTGTAATTTTTTGAATTGGCGCCCATTCGAATTCTAATACATCTAATAATATTGGAAGAAGGCGGTTAACTACACTCCCATGAATTGTCAAATCTAGCTGTTAATGCTGAAACAATAATTTGAATCTTAGAAGAAAAAAAAGTCTGTCAATAGCTCTATCAATTTTTGATTCCACTGAGGCGGAGACAGAGATTTTGAGTTTAGAAATGATTTTTTTTGTTGTTAAGAAACCGAATTTTTTTTGACTAGCAATTTCTAAAATCATGCTGAATCGACAGAACAGAGGAGGAGTGTTAATATATCCCATTACAGCCAATTGAATTCTATAATGACCTAGTGGAAAGAAACATTGAGCTGCAAAGGAATAAGCATCATGTTGAAAATCCAGACAAATATACCTTTTCAATTTAGATCAGCCATCATTCAATCTCCTCCTACTCTCATAACCATCAAAATTTGTCACAAATGGACCCACACCAGCAATTTTATTTAAACTCAAACGATATTCTCTCAATGTAGAGTTAATTTTCAGTACATTACGCTACAATTTTTTATGTGGCTTCAAGGTCCTAATTTGGTGAAAACTATCAAACTTGTTAAACGCAGGGGTTTCAATGCTCCTAGCTGTGTTATCAATCAACAAACTCCTGTTGCCTTCTCAGAAGTTTCAGAGGGACTATCACCTTTGCCAATGGGAATGCTAAATGATATCGTCCTGCCATACTACTTCATCTGGATAAGCTTACCAATCAATGATGTAGAACCACCTCAAAATTTGATGAAGAGAGACTTTTCTATGGCCTCCTCACGCCAAAATCTTGATCTCTTTTCAACTAATCTATAAATTCTGTAATAACTCTCAGATTCATCTGGCTATACGTTTATTAATCTGGTTTATCCTTGACAAAACAAAAATAACGATTCGAAACAAGAAATAACTTTTCGAGCGAAATGGGTTGCGTTGGGTCAAGAAAAAGCGAAAATCCTTTAGAGAACTCCTTGCGAGCGGAGATCGCCAGATGCAATCTTGAAGAATTCAACGGCGGCTTTGACTCAGTTCAGGATCAATTGACAGCAGCTGATGCAATCAGAACGAACATTCTTAACTTTAAAAAGCAACTCATTCGCATGACTTTCCCACTTAAAGAAAACGTGTCTCTTATAGAAGCTTTCACCATATTTTGTTGGACCCTTTCGGCATCATACGAAGGAGATATCAAATCTTCTAAACTTGAAGTTGTGAATGATCCGCCTTTTATTAAAGCAGAATTGAGCTGGTTAGATGCAGAGCAACGACAGTTTTTCAAACTCCTCCAGGCTTATATTACAGCTGTTTTAGAAGCGCCTGAGCAACTCAAACAGCAAAAGAAAGAACTAGATCAGCTATATCGAGATCTTGAAAACAAACAACGGGAAGCTATCCGCAAAGCCAACGCTGACAAGATGGAGATTAGAAGCAATACAGAGGCAAATTTGCAAAATATTCAAATTTGCAGGGACAAACTCTCGAGTTTTACGAAATTCCTTGAAAATGAAAGATCTTATTTACGTGGATCATTTGTTAGTCAAATGAAAGCCATAATCAAGGAAGCAGACATTAATGGGAAAGTCGCGGCCGAGCAGAACCACAAAACTCTTGAGAAAGTTAGCCAGCACTATGAAATACCAGCCCATAAGTATCGATATGCTATATTTGTTTAGAAAAAAATCAGATCAACGACTCCCATCATGCTCTTCAAAAATCTGAAAAGCAACACACACAAAGCCTATAATAGCAAGATTATAGCTTGAGAAGCTTTACAAAAAATTATGTTATTGTCTCTTTATATTGTAAGTGATTGGTTCCTCCAAAAACTTAGTGAATATCTGCGTCGCAAAGTTTAAAAACTCACCATGTAGAACTTCTTTTATGGATTATTAGTCTTACTCACCGTCGAGAATTGAGTAATAATCATTCACCATATGATTCAACTAAAGGGAAATGATGTTCTGCGATTGATAAAATCGTCTAGAAGACAGGTGCTAGGATTTACTAATGATTAAATGCAAAGCATCAGAAAACCATACTATTACTCAAATAGAAAATCTACAATGATTGTAAAGAACAAGCAATTAAATGTATTACAATTGCTAACTTGTCTTAACTTTGCTATCGCTAATCACATGCTCATACTGCTTTCTTCTTTGTCTGAAACTCGAAAAATTTAAATTTTCTCTCTCAGTTCTCGGCCGGGACCTCAAGAAAAAGAATTCGTATTTCAACTCACGTTGATGCACCAATCTAATGAAAATTGTAGTCCCAGCGAATTGGAAAAATGTTTACCTTTCAAACTCTAAAGCATCAATGTGAACCTGCTTAGGGGTAAGACCTTCCAAATAGTGCACCGCGCTTCTCAAGCTTTCTGTATAATAGCCTTCGGCTTCTTTCGACACTCTATCGTATTCGTATCGAAAACGACTGATGAAACTAAAGGAGAAAATAAATTACAAAACGGAGCAAAAAAATTTTGGACTTGAGATTTGAGAAGATTCGCCTTGGACACCAACGAATCATGAGATATATCATAATTGGAGTTAATTCATCAGCACCAAAGTCATTTTTCAAGGTCGTTTGGTTGATGATATAAGAAATTATATTGAACACTTCTAATATTGCATGGGATTTGCTGATTGGGGTCAATTTATTGTCAACCTCGGCAAGTTCTAGAATTATCGCAGGATAAGTCATTTTTTTGTAAAACAAGCGTAAGGCTCACTTGATGCAACATAATCCCAGATCTCTGGACAGCGGTTCGCTTCCGGAATCTCTAGATGATGGAAATCAACCCATTCGAAAGTCTTGCAGCACATCCAGAAAGCTTCATCGCCTTTGTCTTTTTTGGGCATAATTCTAACATTGGTTCATTAATCATCAATCGAAATTTTGAATAGTTACAAAGCATATAGCTTTTTCCCCACATAATTTTCAATTTCCTCCATCGCAATCTTCTTATCTTCCTCCTTCAGTTTCCCAAGTTGGTTATTCGCAGTATCGAACAAAATCTGCAGGAATTTGCAATACGCTTCACTCACTCTTTTGCTAGATTTCCCGAATTTTACAACAACTTACTCATCAAATAATAATCACCTGTAATTGTCATAGACATCGGCTTCCCTATACATAACCGCCTCTCTAACCACAGGAAGACTGGCAAAACACTCCACAAACCTACAGAAAATTCCTTCAAACACCCTCACATCCAAAGAATATTACTCATTGAGATTCGAACAATGATAGTGATGCTCTTCTTCTGTACTTTTCGGCATGACCACTGATTTCGACTAGCACATGTTAGTCAATTTGAATCATATAAGATAATTTATACTCCAAAGAAACCACCACTTCTCTCAGGTTCTTTTGTGTTGACTAAAGTTACGACAGTCGAACCTATACCAACCGCTACTGAACTTAGAATTTGTTGCTAAATGTCTTACTAGTCAGCTCGTTTATAGCTTTTATTTTCCCAACCAAGCATTTTTCGGGATTTTGAATTATTATTCCGTCTTGAGGACTCGGATTTCCTGGAAATCGCATACAAATGGGAAGACTCATTTTATTGAGAAACTCTCTGATCACAGCCCTTTGCAAAGCGCGACATCTCTTCGAATTAACCTCCTTTATCAATTCATTCCTTCTCTTCAGAGAATCAATTCCTCGGGCTAAGTCCACTTTGTTTTTCTGGGCTCTTCTGTAAAGAACATTGAAATTTTCTTCGCATTCCTTCACCATGTCCGTAAAAATCTTTTGGAAGTTATTAGCGCAATAAGTCGCATCCAGTTTTTTCATGTAAGTCAGAAGAAGCCGAGAGGATAGATGTACGCTTTTCGGCCTTTTCTTTTTGGTCAGTTTCGTTTCGTTCACATTGCTTTTCTTTTTTTGGTAATTTTAGGAGAGCAATTATAAGAGCAATGATACCTCTTGGCAAAATTGGAGTATTTCCTCAAGGGTCATATCGTCGTGATAAGCGATGGTGCTAAGGTCTTTTATGTCCTCCATGTGAATGAGCAGCTGCTTGAAAGTGTGTTTGAACTTAGCAGGAAGCTGGTGAGAAAATGATATATAAGTATTGATTATTGATATATTTTGTGGGAGCCGCTTACCTTTTGAGAATCTGGCATATCCTTACTGTAGTTATGGATTCTCAGAAACTCTTCGATATATGACCCACTGCTCATTTTAGGAAATTTTAATTCGTAGAAATTGACAAAAGTCAAATCCGAACGCAGTTTGTTTGAATGAATGGGAAACTCCATCTCGGTTTCAAGGATACTAGTTTACCAAAATAATTTAACCCCATTTCAGATAGTCTTTGATACTTTTTGGCAAATCTTCCGATATGTTGATCTATATGAATGATGTCCGGTTGGTTTGCAATGATCTGTTTCGCAAGCGTTTTAATGTCTTCCACAGAAAGGCAAAAACATGTCAATCTGATTCTTTTCGTATCTTCTTTAACAATATTGTCGCTAAAAACCAATGCCTGCAGTGGCTTTGTGTTTATATTTAGAAATTCATTAAGGTAGTCCTGAACCGACGTCCTGAGAAATACCTGAAGTCAAATTTCCCGCTCAGATAATGAAATACATACTTGAAAGAGCTGATATAAGGGTTTAATATCGCTAACCGATGCGACGATTCAAATTGTTCTTGCATCAGGATGTTCTCTAGCAAAACAGCAACCTCTTTTGAAACTTGCTTATTCTTTGCGAAATCATCTGCAATTTCGTGCAATTCAGGATTTATCAAAGGTGGCAGTATCCAATTGCTCAAAATAATTCTTGCAACAAGCTGCTGCTCCTCTTTCTGGCTCAGTTCGAACTAGCAAAGCAGGTACAAACTTAGAGGATTGATTCATCAAGCGCATATACCTTTTGATTAAGCAGGAGGCAAATGAGTTTGCAAATAATACGGACGCCGATAGGCACCGAATACATTGTATCAAACATTGCACGGAGTATCATGTCAGTATATGACGTGAGTCTCATTAAGTTCTTGCTCAGCAACTTGTCATTTTCCCCAAGTTTCGCGAGCTCTTCAAGCAGGTTGAAGCTTTGGGTCTTTTTAACTTCGGATGTTAGCATGCTGCTGTTCATTGCTCTTGTTTTCCTTCTATTGCGATTTCTTTCGACCTTTTCAAATTTCGGTGGAGCTGAAGATGCATTTAAACACAATTTCACTCATTAGTATGTCGATATGCTTTACCAGGAGAGTCTCCAAAACATTTATCCGCGCAAGGATAAGCGGATTTTTCAAAATTCCAATTCACTTTCTCGTCTTTTATCCTCGATTCCACGAGCGCCGAGTATTTTAGATTATGTTTAGGTGCTTGCTTTAAGGTGCTTCTGCGCCCGTTTGGCATAGATTTAGTAAGTGTAGGCTTCAAATCTGCAACCGCTGCCTGCATATTAACCGGCTGCTTGGGTTTTTCCAGAAATCCTCCAATAAAACTTTTGCTTTGAGAATGATGTTGTGTTGCTGATTTAGGCTGGTCGTTGCGTCTTGTAAATTGCGAAGCTTTCGATACTCTATTAAAGATCAGGATTTATATTCAGCAATTGCCGAGGATAGATACGTCTCGCGATCTAACAACAGAGGAGCATTATCTTGAGTGATTCTTTGGATTGTATGCTTTAATATAAGTTTCAGGTATTTCCGGAAGCAAGTCTGATTCAGATATTTTTCAAGCATCCTTCTAGGAAACTTATCAGCCATGAGAAAATTCGCTGCTGTCTTGGTTTCAGAAATCTCTAGCTAGAAAATTTTTACGTCGTTAGTTTAGTGAACATAAAAATAACGTCAATTACCTTAAAGATTTCAGCCATTAGCCTTAGCTGATCATTCTCATACCTTCCCTTTTCTAGCAAGTTATGATAAAACTGATTACACATGCTGTATTCCAGCGAACTCGTCGCATTGTTTTCTGGAGCGTTTCGAAGCGCTAAAGCCGTGAGTTTGGGATTTTCGTAGAGTTTATTAAAGAGCTTTCGCACATTGAATGACGCTTCACCCAGCGCTTCATAGGGCTCTGAGATAAGAACTTTCGCTCGATCTTCTTTAACCGGCTGACTTTCCTTCGGTCCTGGACTTCTGATGATGCTAGCTTTCATATTATTTGTCTCCTTGGAGGTTCGGTCCTCCAAGAGTTTAATTTTTAGAAGTTCAAGAAGTTCTCTGCTCCTCAAATGCTGAACTAAATACTCTGCCGTCAGCTTTTTAATCTCTTCGCAATAAATCTCTTTTAACGTTTGATCTATGCAAGTCATCATCATTATTTAGCGGGGCCCAAAAGATATTTATTATTTACCAGCTCTAACCAAACTATATTTTTCTTTTAGATCTCTTTGGAAAGAGGCCCAATTTAACACATTATAATCTCCATCTTCAGAAGAATCTTCATAAGAACTGGCAGTGGACTCATCGGAGATGGCGTCAATATTATTAACTGAAAATAGAGGAGCAAATCATTGTTTTCATTCTATGGCTAAAAAAGGCTTACTTCGCACAAGGACGGAATTTCTGATATCTGAATTGTCATCTATTATTGTGCTAGACTCCTTCCAGAAATCAAAAGCAGATGAATTCCTGTTGTTGTCTGCTAATTTATCAACATTATGAATGAAGGCGAAAACTGATATACCGCTAAACGAGTCGCCGCCATTCGAATTCGAGAGACCATTTGAAAGGAAACGCTTAATATTGAGGGCTTCAAAATTAATTTTGTCTGTTGAACCAACTAGCAAAAAGGATGACCGATCTATCAATGTTGTAAGATAATTCGTCGGCAAGCATCTCTAAGTACTGCTATTTCCAATCGAAGTCGGTAATTGAAATGAATTCACTTTTCTCAATGGTGAATCATCCTCTTTAGAACACCCACCCTTCGAGAGTTGAGAAGTTGCAAAGGAACTTTCTTCCACAAATTTCACGCTGGGGGTGTGCGATGTATTGAGGTCAGACTGAGAAGACTCCTTTCGATTCGCACTTATTAGTGTTATCGATAGCTCTGAGTCTGTGTCGGTGAACTCACTCACTTGATTAATGTTATGAGATGAAAATCCGATGCGGAAGATTTACGTCGTTTGTTTTGATTAGGCTTAATTCCAGGGCTTTTGACTTCTTCATTCTTCTCTGAATTAGTGAAAACAGCGACCTTCCTCTCATCTTGTGGGAGATTCTCGTTGCCAGAGCCTTTTTCAACACCTTCCTCCTTTATTACTTCAAGAGAACCATCGTTTGCTGAGCATAGATTAATAAAATTTGTCTGTAACTCGTGTGTAAGGTGTCCTACCTTGAGTCTGGCTGTCTTGTGCTGATGGATTCACTATATTCGGCTCAGAAATTTTTCCTGGGTAATATTGTGTGACTATTCATTATTCTTCATCGGATTACCATTCTCTGGTTCGTCGCTAGCTTTGTGTTTTGTCTCACCATCGACTGGATCTGACATTAGAGGGTTAGCTGGTTCCATGTTAATTTCAGCGATTGCACTTCAATAAGTTTAATTTTAACAAATGTATATTTCAGGAATTAAGAGTTGATTCCTAAATTGCGAGACCATCATAATATATCGCTATATTGATCCCCTTCTCATTTAACGCCATCAGAAAGATCTAAATTAATTCGATGACAAGCTAAATTGGAAGAAAAAGTTTTTTCTCCAATGAATAATAGTAACAATTCTGGAGTTTTTAATCAATACGTTGCTGTGATGAATCTTTTTATTGTGGAATATTAAATAGACTCTTTAATTGAGGATCATTTGCTCTATTCGCTTTACCAGGCAGATTCCTAGGTCTCCAATGATGAGTGATGTGGTATGAGAATTCCAGCTAAGAAATTCAGGTTTTTTGGAAAATGTTCTCATACAGTTAGCATCATTACTCCAAGGAAGTTCAAAAGCAGAAATCGATTCAGCATCTAAACTTCAAAGCTCTTCTACTTCTAGTGACCTTTAGAATCGAACATGAATGCGAGCAGATTCAATTTATTGCATGAACGAAGCTCACTTGTTGTACGATTTCATCAAGAGCAAAGCAAATTATTCAAGGTTCGTCTCGAAGCAATCCCAGCTGAATCACTTTGTTGACATGTATGAAATGAAATCTACATATTTGTAAATACTAATAAAAACCGCAATGTTGTCACAGTTAACTAATGAGAAAACTGCCACTGTATTATTCACCTTTATTCAATCTCCCTTCAAAGAATATTCACTGAGATTAGATGATCTATTAACGCCTCTAGCAGCTTTTTTTGTTTTTTACGAGCTAATTTTGACTGGATCTAACGACTAGTGCAAATATCTCTGTTGAATTTTAATCAGATTCAGTATAATTAGATAAAGCAAACATAAATAGCACTGATTTCAAAAGTCTGGAAGTTCTTTAAGGCAATATCCGTAAAATGACATAATCAAATACTTTTCCAAAATGAAAACATCCTCTTTGCTCACGCTGGTCGTCCTCCAATTAACAGCAGTCCTCTATGCATCTTCTCCTCGAAGATTAAGGACACAAACTGAATATCAAGGGCTCTGTCATTCTTCATGCAAAACATGTTTGGGTCCTCTTGCGGAAGATTGCCTTGAATGTGCGACTGATTATATCGAAGCGCGCAGCCCTTCTGGTCTTACATGCACTCAGTCATGTCTCAAAGGCCTTTTCTGGGACAAAGAAGCTAATGTTTGTAATCCCTGCTCGTCAAAGTGTACTTATGGATGTTCAGGTGCAAAGGATAACTGCTTGATTGAAAACGGGCAATCCCAAAAAACTCGTAGTGTAGCTGATACAGTTCGTTTCATCGCTATCCCAAAAGCTTTGATCGCACTATTTCTTAGTGTGTTTGGAGTAACAGTGCTAATGGGAACGATTATCTATGTATTTGGAATATATTTTTCAGGGAAGGGAAATGAAGAAAATCAACAAGATCAGGACCAGATGCAGGCAGTTAAACCTGTAAAATTCGAGGATATCAGAGAACCTATAGAAAGCGAGAGCAAAAGAAAGACTAGTCATGGTTTGAAGGAAGGGATTTACCAAGTCAAATTTATTCAAACAATGAAGAGCAAAGCGCTCGCCGCTCGAGGTCTTGGTATGGAAGCATTCTTAAAATTGGATTTGACTGCAAATCAGTTGTTTCAAAGGAGACAATTGTCTATCAGGGAGATGGAAAATAATAATAGTACCCTCACGGGGAGCCAGGGACAATACTGTCCAATGGAAAGATCTTTCCCAGACCCACGTTCGAACTCAATCCAAGCAATTAATTAAGTAACAATGTTTCGTTAGGAATAGGGCTTTTTTATTGTGGTTAGTTGAATGTCGTATTAGTTTTTCTTTTCTCTCTCTAGAGAACTGCATAGCTATTAGCATGCTATTTAGAAATTGGTAGCTGTGTATAACTAATTTATCACCCAAGAGAAACGAATGTGTTATTAGAATTCATGCAACGTTTACGATAATTTAATCATCTCCATTGTTGAGCTAAAGTTACAATTTTCAACGAGAACTCATTCAATGCCAATAGTATGCGCTAATATACCCCACAGTAGGTCCACATTCATAAATCATCCCAGTAGATTTAGTAAGAATGGAGAGCTTTGCATAAAGTTATGAGCTTTCTCAAAAGAATTGCAGCTAAATAAAACCTACAGATCTAAAATTTAGCCTGTCGGCTAAATTTACACGCTCGTTAAAGGAGATCCGAAGCAAAGTCATCACCTTTATGAAAGACCTTTGAATTCTGTGTTTTGTTGGGAGGTACTCATCTTTATTTAAAGATTATTAACGAAATTAAATGCTCTTGATAAAATGTAACTTCTACAACTCAGTCAATATTTTGAATATGATTATTAAATTCTAACTGTCAAACCTCAGCTATAAATACCCTCTGTGAAGAAGATTTAATAATTCAAAAGTCATCAAAACTTTTAGAACCCACCTTTTCTTCAAAAACCTTTACTATCACCTTAAATGAGAGAAGTCATCTGTATCCACATCGGTCAGGGAGGTATCCAAGTCGGTAACGCCTGCTGGGAACTCTTC
>ENA-UOUE01000982-UOUE01000982.1-compost-metagenome-genome-assembly--contig:-NODE-982-length-20504-cov-4.226465_pt1 | contig 20504 bp, 12 predicted proteins | sample MGYA00238146_ERZ747223 | MGnify/ENA primary metagenome ERZ747223 (study PRJEB28781, sample SAMN06268865) | compost metagenome | isolation source: single cell | place: USA: California, Emeryville, Joint...
TAACTGGATCGTCACTAATGTTTTCAGACATGGTTGTTGGGTCGATACTGTATTTGTAGTTACCGAATCGGACGGTTCGATCTGTAACCTGTCGAGCCAAGAATCGATCCAAGTGAGGAATTTCGGCTTCTGGAGTGTTAGCGCCTGGGATGTTCTTGTAACCATATTCAATGGCAAAGAAATCGTAAGGGCCAAGCTTTCCGTTTGTGGAGTAAACAACGCCGTCGCCAGGTTGAGCAACGTAGTTATTTCGCGAGTAGCTCATGATGGAGCTGCTGACGCCGTTGTTCTTTGTGAACTCAGGGTTGCGAAGCTGAGCAATCGTGTATGCCGAGCTTGCTCTAAAGTTGTGCTCCAGACCAAGGGTGTGACCAACTTCGTGAGCGCATACGTAAGCTACCAAATCATCCATAAGATCGTTTGGAAGCGGAAGTTTTCGTGCACGTGGGTCAATAGCTCCGCACTGAATGGCGTACCACTTTTCAACCAGATCAACAATGTTGTGCCAGAAGATAACGTGAGCGTTTAGAGTTTCACCCGAACGTGGGTCTTGAATAGATGGCCCCATTGCGTTAGCAGTAGGAGATGGAGCCCAGCGAATTACGCTGTAGCGTGCATCTTCTGCATCCCAGTCTGGATCTTGCTCTCGAGAAGGAGCGTCCAAGCATACAACCGCGTTCTTGAATCCAGCCTTTTCGAACGCTGCATTCCACATGAGAACACCGCGTCGGAGTGGTTCGCGCCATCGATCAGGCACTTCGCGTGCAAGATAGAAGGTAATTGGCTTAACAGGCTCACTTACTTCTGCGTTTGGATCCTTCTTTTCGAGTCGGAACCGCGTAATGTACTCTTTTGCTTCTACGGGCTTGCCTGCATCATAGACGGTGAATGGAATGGTAAAGAAACCAATTCGGGAATCCTTATACCGACCAACCATTGGAGTTTCTGGAAGCAGAAGCAGGCTGGAGTGAATAAGCGCAGTTACTGGGCCAGAAGTGCTTGGACCAGCTAATGGGTTGGCAGAACCTCTGCCAGGAAGGAATGTTAAGTTTGCTCGTGTTTCAATATTGGTTGGGAAAGCTTTAACCTTCTCAATCCAAGACTTGCTTCCATCTACACCTGGTGAACCAAATGCTCCCTTAACGGAGAATGGTTCTGGGTCAGAAAGGAAGAGACTTGTTACGTCAATAACAACAGACTTGTTATCGCCTTCCGTTTGAATATCGAACTGGAAGAGAATAGGGTCAACCGAGATCTGATCAAGACCAATGGTCATGTTTTTAGCGAGGTTCCGCAGCGCGTAGCTAGAACTTCGCATATAGATCTTCTTGTTTCGGCGTGTGAACTTAATCACATTGGTAGATGCAGTAAGTCCGCTGTAAGCGCCTGAGTTCTGTCGAGTTTCGGAAACTTCGTTTTGCCAAAGGAAATCTCTACCTAAAAGCTTTTCAGGAATTTCCCAGAGAACTTTGTCTTCAATTCGGTGCACTTTAAACACACCGTCTTGAGTTACGGCGCCCTTGATAACGTCAGCGTAGGGCTTGAAGTCGCTCTTGGGGGCTTGTTGCTGTTGCTGCTGTGTATTTGCAGTCGCTTTATCCTTGTCTTGGGCAGGTGGTGTGGCCTGCGCATATACAGAAAGGGCAATCGGCATCACCAGGGCCGATGCCAAGAATTTCATCTTAAGCATTCGTAGTTCTCACTTCCCGAAGATTTTACGAGTGTCGGGATGCGATTGGTTTCTCAAAACACAACAGCAACCTATTGCGGCTGTTGTTAGATTTATCATAGCGTACAGAACTAAAAATCAAACGCTAAAAGTTTTTTTAGTAAAACTGGAGCTGTTTTCAGATTCAAAAAATGGTCAAAATAATTTAAAACGGCCCGACCGTTAGTAGGTCGAACCGTTTTTTCGTGATTTGTTAAACGCTTCGCGAAGCGCTATCTACCAAGAATCAGAGCAAGATCAATGAATTGACCGCCGGTATCTTGGTGGCAGTGAACAGAAACTACATTTTTGCCCTTCTTAAGAGCCTTCTTAAGGGCTTGAGTAACCTCAAAACCATCGTAGTTATCGTTCCAAGCACCGCTATTGGCTTTCCAAATCACGTTACCGTTCACGTAGACCGTAGCAGCGTTATCGTAGTGAATCACTAAGGTTCCGTTCTTGAAATCGGAGCCATCGTAATCCACCTCGGTTTGCATATAAATACAGTATCGACCCAACAACCATGTCTGAAAACATTAGTGACGATCCAGTTACTGCAACCAGACTTGGTTTGAAGAACCTAGATATCGTAGCTAGAAACGCACTGGCTATGAATTCTAGATTCGGTGAGGACTACTCTAAGCTAGCTGAGTATATGCGAGAGATTAACTCTACACGACTCACTTGGCTCATGCACGTTATCCGAAACGTTGGTGGTGTAATAGAGAACGACGTTCATGCCGGCCGAGGTGGCGCTGTATTCTCCCCTGTTTCTAAGCAGAAGCAGGCTGAATCGGTGAACTTCCTGGTAAACGAAGGTATATTCGCATCTCCAGGATTAGTGCAGCCAGAAGTTGTTACGAGAATCGCTCCAAACGGTTATCTCAACACGCTGAACAGCACACAATCCTTAATCTTCGCGCAGCTCTTTGCAGAAGCAAGACTGCAGAGGCTGTACGATTGGGAGCATATCAAAGGCGCTTCTCAGACTTACACGGTTAACGATCTCACCAACTCCGTATTTAGCGCAGTTTGGAAAGATCTGGATAATCCAAAGCCTGAAATTTCGCTTCCACGAAGAGAAATGCAACGAAACTTCCTTCGTGCAATAGAAAGCAGACTCGCTGGCTCTGGCAAGACCCGAACCGACTTCATTCTGGTTGGCACCTTAGCTCTTCGCGATACCGCAAAGAAAATTGACAAGGCTCTTGCTCGAACCAGTGATAAGATGACCGCGGCTCACCTCACCGAATGTCGACGATGGATCAATAACATCATCAACGATAAGGTCACTGCACCGGCATCTGGCGGAGCGGCTAGCTTAGCTTCTCTTTTTGGTTACACCGAGAAAGAGCAACCTAATCTCAATCCGCACATTTGTTTCGGACGAGATGCAATCTATCGCGAACTCCTTCGAGCTATCGAAGAATAAGCGATAGGCGTTCAACATAAACGGGTTCTGTGGTAGTTCCGCAGAACCCGTTTTCATTTATTTTCAAACTTTATATTTACTTGCGTTGGATGCAGGGTTTTTAACTACAGTCATTATTAGTTAGGTAAATATACTTCTGTTACAATGGTATTTCAAACTCAATAGTAACAAGAGTGCTTGCCTTTTTTTATGAATTTCATATACTTCCCTGATTAGCTGCATTATTGTCGACATAATTGTAAATATTTCTGTTCAAATGAGATGATATTCGCGTAATCTTATAGTAGTTGCTAGTTACCTCGCTAATCTAGGATTCCTGGCAGCCATATTTTGTTTGGTGAATACTATGCCACATGAAACTACTATGGAAGAGTGCATAAACGCTTGCAGACGTTGTGCTGAAGTATGCGAAGATTCTGCTGATAAATCCCAAAAGATTCACGATATTACGCAGTACACACATTTAGCTGCTGTTATGCTTCAATGCGCATACATTTGCCGCAAAAACATCGAACAGTTAGAAGCTGGTTCACACGAAGGCTGTGCGTATTGCGGACAGATTTGCAGCGAATGCGCCGATGAGTGCAATAAACACAGGTTCGATTTTATTGTTGAATGTGCCCTTGTTTGCCAAGAATGCGCCTTCGTTTGCCGAAAGATGTCGAACTTCGAACCTGTAGATCGCTCTAATCCGGATTACGATGACGCTATTCGTGGAATGCCCGATTTCCATAAACCCAACAACCATAATTAGAAGTCGGATTTCAAATTGGTAAAGAAGCAAGGCGAAACACTAAACCATGCTTCTTTAATATTTTATATTTAGCATTATTGCAATATTAATAACCGCTATTACTATTGAACATTATCTCCCATTTTTGCAATTTAATACAGAGCTAGCAATTTACATATTGAGTGTGTAGTTACTATATGTCTCCATCCAAGTTAGACTTCATGCAATGCTGCACAGAGGATGGAGAGACTAATATGCAACGCTGTGAACTGGTTCGCATGCACTTTTCGCAGAGTTCACGCTGATATTCCAGCAAATAATGCGCGAATAACACGATTCAATCAACCTAAAGATAGGACTTTGGAATAGGCCGCTCGCGAAAAGCGTCATATTATAACAAGTGGCAATCGCAAATGTTTAAACTGCTTGCGCCCCTAATCCTGTTCCTCACTAATCTGCCCATCGCGCAGCTTGGAATGGCATTTAGGGCCGAATGCGATATGCCCTGCTGCAAGCAGGTTGTTCAAGAAGCCAAGCCAATCGAATTGGCGGCACCAGAAAAACCAACTGAAAGTTGCTGTTCTTCTAAATTTTCCTCCCCTCAACCTGAATTAAAGCCTTTTGTAAGCAAGGTTTCCATTCAATCCAAGGCGTCAGGAGACAGCTGCCACTGCTTTATCGCAGCAGATCCCCCATCTGATACCAAGGATAAAGGCACCGTTACCTTGCCACACTGGGGTAAGTCGCTTATCACGCTTGCACAAGCTCCAACCTGGCAGCCAACCCAAGATTTAACGAGCACACCGCTTAAAATCTGGTTCCCAGAATCTAATCCGCCACCGAACCCGTACCTAAACATTTCCGAAGGTCGGGCTCCTCCCATCTCCCTATAGTTGATAAGGCAGTCAACCTGCCTCACTTCGTCCTTTCACGACCAACTATTAGGGAAAATCATGATTCAATTTGCACTTCTGTCGGCTCTTGCTCTGAGTTCGGCAACCAATAACGCATCGTTACAAAAAGAACAACTCGGTCATATCGCCAATTTCGGCAAATACCAGGCAGTACTTCGAGTGCCCGAAGAGGGTCTCTACGCGGGCGAAGAAATCGACGTTGAATTTCGGGTTGTAGATACAACGCAAAAAGACGCTGTAGAAAATGGCTTCAAAGGGGTTGGCGGAATCACAGCAACCGCCAAACTCACTATGCCCAGCATGCCCGGAATGCCTTCCGCAAGCCCGAAAGTTCACCGCGAAGGGGTTCCTGGAGACTACGGAATAGAGCTCTTCTTCCCCCATGGCGGAGACTATCGCATAGACCTTGATCTCAAAATCCCGAATGCGGGCACGTATAAAATCAGCTTCCTTGTGGATGTTAAAGACGAGCGCCCTTCTAACAGTGTAAAAGCCAAGCCTTACAAACTAGAAGTAGTCGATTGGCCAACCACTGCGGAAGCTGGCAAACCGGTCGAGCTCAAACTCAAGGTAGTAGAGAGCAAGTCCGGAGATGTAGTTAAAACCTTCGATATCGCCCACGAAAAGTACTTCCATTTACTGCTCACCAGCAAGGACCTCAACTGGTTCCTCCACGAACATCCAGAAATGGATGAAAATGGGGTTTGGACAATTCCCGTCACCTTCCCTGCAGCCGGAAGTTATTGGGTTCATGGCGATGTAGCTCCGAAAGACAAAGGTTCGCAGCTACTTACGACCAAGGTTTCCGTTACCGGCAAACCTCAAGAGTGGAGTTCCAAGCATGAGCTCTCAAACATATCAGTGGTCGGCAAGATGAAAGGGCTTCTCTCTACCCTTGAACCGATCGAAATCGGAAAGAAGACCACACTTCAGGTGAAACTCTTCAACACGGATAACGGAATGCCAATCGGAGACACCGTGCCGTGGCTTGGAGCAGCCGGTCATATGATGATCTTCCACACTGACGGTGTGACCGTGGTCCACAGCCACCCAGCAGAGGACGAAGAGAACAATGCCCTTGTGAAGAAAGGCATTGTGCGCTTCACCGGAAGATTTCCGAAAGAGGGATTCTACAAGGTCTACGCCCAGTTCGATTGGGACGGCGAGATTCGAACACTTAGCTTTGGTATCCAAGTAAAAGGAGCTTCAAAGTGAAACTTCTACTCCTCACATTAGCCCTCGGTACAACTGCAGCGTTCGCTCCTGTACACGAAACCGACTGTCCTTTCTGCAAAGTTCCCGTTACTCAGAACACTGAAGATCAGGATAACGAAGTTGTTCTGAAGTTCGGCAACAAAAAGATTGAATACAGCTGCATCGCCTGCGTGTTCAAAGATCAGGGCCGCTATAAAGGCGACTTGGTTGTATACGCTCCAAGCGAAACCGTAGGAGAGCCCGTAATTCTCAAACGAACAGAAGGTAAATGGAGCGCTCCCGAAAAAGCGGTGTTCATAAACGCTTGGAAAGAACACAAAGATTGCGCCCGCCTTTCTCGCGCGTTCTCCAAACTCGAAGCATTTGAAGTCTACGCGAAAAAACATGCTCCCGAAGCTAAGCCTTTAACCCTCGCCGAGTTCGAGAAGGAAGTAGCGAAGAAATGAAGCTATTCGCAACCGCAAGTATCGCCGCTCTGGCGATACTTGCCAGTGCTCAAAACACAAAACCTATCTCCACCAACCTTCCCGAACCAGATTGGATGAAGGGGTTAGGAGCGGACCATCTCTTCTATAAGCGCGCACCCTATAACTGGGCGATTCTTAAGGTTCCGAACTTTGCTAAAGACATGTTCGCAACAAGCGTTGGCCACGCGATTGCCTACGAAGCACTAGTCACCGGAAGGCAAAACGAGCTTGAGGGTTCGATATACAACAACATTTACACAGCTCTCAAGAATCCACCTCGAAATCCCGTAGATGAGAACACGATATCTCCCCACTTTCATCGAAAATATGGCGCACTGAACAAGGTTTTCGATTGGGCACACACTCTGCATTTCCAGACGATTGATATTCTGATTCACCCAGGCTGGACAGACGCGCAAAAAGAAGCCGAAATCGAACGGATTTGGGCGTACTACTCCTCCGAACCTTACGCGATAACGGGTCTGCCCCTAAATATGGAGTACCTCGACGGTTTTTCCTATAGTGGGAAGTTTAGAAAGGCATATCCAAAAACGAATGGCCTCTTTTGGGGATACCATTGGCTTCAGAGCGTGAACTACGACATGCTCTACAAAATCCCCCTCAAAGATCAGCTTGCACAGTACAACGTAATCGGCGAGTGGTACCACGAATCCGAACTTCTCAAAACCGACCGCGATTTCATGCCCATGATCGGCGAGCTAAGTCCGAGATTCGCAAAGCGGTTCCCTTATATTGCGAACAGCTTCGATAACCTGCACATGCTGCATGACAATGTGAACGATATTCTCACCGATAGTTCACTCACGGAAGCACAAAAGCAGTATGAAGTTAACCAAGCGATTATTCGCGTGCTTGCTTCTACCCACGCAGGAGAGTCTGCCGTGTCTTCTGCAGATGATAAATCGGATAAACAAGGCACTCTTCATGATCATCGCTACCCTTTCGGCATGCCTGGCATGGGCATGATGAAAGGTGCCACCGAGTTCGAGATGTACATGACGGGAATGGGTTGGATGAACATGTCGGAATGTTCGCACTGCTCTATTCCGCTGAACGATGAGCCGGATTGGGGAGCAAGTGTTTCTGCGAACGGTTGGACGATGCTAGTTCGATGCATCATGTGCGCTCGCGATATGGCTGCAGAAATCCCCGGAAAAGCCATCATCCGCTCTGCAACCGAAGATCCAAACCGAATCCTTGTGCTCATCTCCGACGAAGAAGGCAACTGGACCTCGAACATTCCTGGAGTTGTGTTCCTTGAAAAGTTCGGCGAGCATTATACGTGCAATAGCTGGTCGAAAGCCTTCACTTCGCGGGAAGCTTGCGAGAAAGCGATTCGAGAAAACGATGAATTCGCAGGTATGAAGCCAATGGAGCTGGCAGAATGGTCCGCCATTCACCACGGTAAGCCTAACACCTACCGCAAGATCAATAAACCTAACCCCTATCGCAGTCAAGGAGGGTCAAAGTGAGGAAGATTTTTGCATTCAGTGGAATTTTGCTCGCTTCAACATCTTTTGCAAGCGACCATAACAACATAGATTCTGGCCGACCGCTTCGCTTTGAAGACGCTTACTCCATTGCCTTTCGCGAACAAACTTTGGAGTTCGGTTATTCCCTCTTTACTCGCGATACAGTTCGCCCAAATCACGGCTTTTCTGCCGAATGGAAGTCAGGATTCGCGAAAAACAAGGAGTTCAGCATAGGTTTTCACCGCTTTAGCCTTGGCAGCGCGAATGAATTAGAGAGTTTAGAGCTCTCGTACTTTCATGGTTTGCGTCGAGAACTGAATAACCTCCCCGCTCTTGCTTACCGCGTGGAAGTAGGCGTACCTACTCGCTCTGGTTCTCGCGGTGCCGACCTTCTCCTCCGCGGAATCTCCACCAAGTCGCTTAAGAACTTAGACAAAGTGCACTTAAACGTAGAAGTTGAAGGAAACACGGATAAGTTCTCCCCTTCTTGGAACGCACTACTTGGCTACTCCGTCCCCCTCGGCTACCCGAGTACATTCGATAGAACGCTTGTAGCCGAACTTGGTTTGCTGAATATCGGCCGGAAACAGTCAGGAACGTTTGGCGTTGGCCTCCGTCAACAACTCTCCCCTTACGAAATCTTTGACCTAGGCGCTACTTTGAACTTCTCGGGTGGTGCGACAGGGTTAAAGCTTGCGATTGGTTATAGCCGAAGTTTCTGAGGCTACGGTTGGTCACCGTGCTGGCTTGCAGCACGGTGACTTACTCCTCCTCAAACGAGAACGAGTCGAACTTCAATGTACTACAGTTTTCGTTCACTGTTCGGAGAATATCTTCCGAATAACCATTTTCTGCTTCAGCACTAATTTCAATTACAATCGAAACCTTGCTGCCCACAACCTTTGCAAGATGAGCTGCCACTTCGCGCGACACATCCCCAGCGCGTTCGCGAAAATCGTCTAGACGCAGGGTTATAGAGCCGTGAAAACGCTTTTTAACCCCTTTATGGGATTTAACAGGGCTTTGACCAGCACCAATGAAGTTATTATATTCATCAGTACTTAAAGTAGAGTTACCAGTTGCATTTACTTCATTGTCTTGGGATGAGGAGTTCGATAGCTCAGCATCAATTATCGCATCAGCAATACTAGATTTAACTAGCCAGCCAACAGGTTTTTGAAAACCTTCAAATAAAGTGCTTTGCCGTAATCGCACATAACTTCCCGTTTCTTGGTCATAACTATCTGCATAGGCAAATCCACCACCTGCGTTATTAGAAGCAGTCAGTTCTTTTACAGCTTCATATAACACATTTTCATCTAAGAGCCTATCAAGATATATGTATTGAGCAAAATCCTCCTGGAGTTGCTCAACACTTACATGCTTGCCTTCACGCCACAAAGGAATATTGTTGATGTGATCACTTAAAATGTTGGGTCCGAGCTTTCTTGTGAGTCTATCGTTGCTTTCCAGCTTCTTAACAATAATCTCTGCAAGTCTATCAAGTTCGCCAGAGATTTTTATTGTTTGCCACTCCAATGGCTCGCTCTTGTCAAGTTTTTGTGGAATCAAAATATAGCCTAACGCTGCGCCAAGCCTCACATTTACTTCTTTGTCTGTACGTTGCTTACCAGCTTCTGCGCTAGCTGTGTTAGAGTTATCAAGGTCAAGGCGTTTTTGTGATGCGTCTTCAAGGATTTGAGTCCATGCTAAAAACTCACGAACGGCAGATTCCAGCTCCCCGTAACTATCCTTATTAATAGCAGCGAATACTAGACGGTTTCTGTAAGAACGTGGAGCAGAACCACGATACTCAAAAATCTCTTTTGCCTTTTCTAACGCAGGAGATATTTGCTTATCTTTATGCTGATAAGCGGGTCCAATAATAATCAGGCGCAGCGTTCTATCATCAGGTATATCCGAGGAAGGTACATCAACGTGAATTGCTCCAAACTCTCCGCGTCTAGTTCCTTTTAGGGTATTTCGAAGCCTATTAACGATCTCGTTATGAACGTCTTCATGCTTAAAACGAGCAGCACGCTCTTGCGCTTCACGGATAACGGACGCTTGAGTGTGATACCAATACTTATTCTGGTCTGAATAAAGATAAGTAGCTCTAATACGCAACTTACTAAGAGCATCACCAAAAATAGCGATAGGTTCTTTAGGCTGTGCACTCCCCAGCTTAATACGAAGCTCATCTATTCCGCGGTTTGCTGCGCCTTTTAAAGGAGCACTACCCATGAAGACTGTCCTCGCCACTCTACGAGCAGCTAAATAAAGACCAATGTTAGGGTGTTTTCCATCAATCTCTAATGGAGTTGAACCTGGGCCATCTACGTCCTTATCTATAACTGGTGACCAGTTTTCCGGCAAATAGCGAGTAACTTCAACTTGTACAGCAGGGTCTGCAAGAGGGATAGATGCGGGCATTATTAACGCGCTCTTATCGTTGTTAATCCAGAGTGAATGAATTACGCTCGCCATTAACCTCAATACACCGCGAGTCCGTTGGAACTTTTCTAAAGTTGACCAGTCGGTATACAACCGATCAAAAAGCTCCGGATGTATAGGATAGGAAGCCTTCATCCGATCTTTGTAGCGGGATTCGCGGCATTCCGAAGGAAATTCGTTCGCATTAGACTGATATAAGCTTATGAACTCATTAATCGTTGCATCACGCGCAGCCAACATATCATCCGGGATGGGTTGGAATAATCGCCGACGAACTATTTCGAATGATTCATCATTTGTTGCCGGACGCCATACCATATTCGAACGGCCAACGGCATCCTGTAACCTATCTAACGCTATTTTTCCTGCCTGATCACCCGCTTGAGTAGCATTAATAACGCCGTCGCGTTCAGATGCAGGAATACTTACGCATACAAGTACGTTTTTTGCACGGCGAGCAGCCTCACAAAGGGTTTGCGCAAAGGTGAACTGAGTATCAAAATCACCAGCCGGAAGCATGGTGCGGCGTTCAAATAGCTGACGAGCGTAAGCAACCCATTCATCAATCAATACCAAACAAGGACCAGTTAGCTCAAATAGCTTGTCCATTAAATCGCCGGGGTTAGTGGCGTTTTCATCTACTTCGCGAAGTAGCTCGTACCCTTCCTTACCTGCCAGTTGCCAAGCAATTTCGCCCCAAATTGTTTTAGTTTCAATTCCATCTTCATGCTTGGTTGGGCTACCAGGCCGGAGAACTGTTCCTACAATAACCGCTCGCTTTACAACAGGTGCTACTTCAACTTGTGCGGCTTTCAAAACGTCCTCAACGCCTGCCAACTCCGAGGCATGAGCTTGACCACCAAATAAGTGATACAAAGCAAGCATAGAGTGAGTTTTTCCACCACCAAAGTTAATCTTTAACTCAACAACTGGATCTCCACCTTGCCCACTTAAGCGCTTTATTGCGTTGATAAGTAACTCGCGAAGGCCATTCGTAAGATAGGTACGACTATAAAAAGCACGTGGGTCGCGATACTCGTCCGAACCTTTGCCTGTATAAACTTGCCATAAATCTGCAGCAAACTCTGCTTGTTGGAAATCCCCTTTGGCTACATCTTCATGCGGAATTACGACTTCGCGCCAAGGTCTCAAACCGGGAACTACTATATCTAACGTAGCTTGTTTAGCTTTGCGCTTCTCCTTTTTCTCGCCATTTTCGACCATAGAGCGCATCACTTCATTACTCATACGCTCTATGTCCTCCGCCACTGGAGACTGAATCACTTCTAAAAATCTCTGTATATCAATTAGAGCATTGAGCGTTTCATTGTTAGTAAGAGGTTGCTGGTGCATAGCATTGTTTCGCCAAATACGAATATCGTGCACCATACCTTTAACCTTTTTTGCCTCTTTATCAAATAAAGGTTCAAAAACATCGACCCATGCATCAAGCATTGTGTTGCAAAGCCGCTGAATATCTGGTTCACCATCACCAGGCTGCAAATGCTTTTCCCAGTCCTTATCGTAAACATCCCGAAGCTCCTGCTCTACAAACTTATAAAACTCCGGAAGTAATAAATTTAAAGCGCGTCCTACACGTTCCCAATTGCTAAGTGCCATTAATCGTCCATTCCCTCTAGTTTAGGATTTAAGCTGGCTTGCCTACCATGCTTATCTTTAGCGGAAGAGGAAACATTTCTCCATGCCGCTTCTTCGCTCTCCGAAACTTGTTTAATGTCACTCCAACTCATTACCAAAGCGTTGTAACCACGGGCTTCGTTGGTCCAGCGCTTTTGGTCGCAAATCACATATAAACGATACGAAAGCTCGCGAGCTCTCTCAATATCAATATCGGGTCTTGCTTCGCGGAAACGCCGCATCATACGGGCCGCACCAAGCTCGCCGTTGTTGTCCAACTCGCGAACTAAATACTGAGTAGCTTCCCAAATCGTTGCTCTCTCGTCATTAGCAGGGTCGTAATCGGCAGGAAGCTCCTGACGAGATAGCAGCTTAACCTTTCCCTTGCCTGATTTTACAATTCCAGCTTCTACTAGAGTCCCTACCGGAGTGTCATTTGCTGTAGACATGACCTCCGCCTCACCATAAGGTCCTTCTTGAAATCCGTACTGGCTAAACCACTTCACTGCCCAACGAGTTCGCTTGTCGTACCAACCTTCCTGCTCTTCTAAAATCGAATCCAGAATCTCATTTATTAGGGCAAGCGCAGATCGAACCGACATCGGGTTACCATTAGATTCCAGTACCGCAGCATAACGGCTAAACACAGCCATACCCGGTCCAATCATAGCTTGCTCAAGGTCTACCGGAGCAATGTTGCCTTGAGTGAGTTTCATCAGAGCTGGTTTTAGCTCTTGTCGGAGTTGGATTACGAGTTGGCTACGGCGTATAGTTTCTGCGTTCTTAGCTCTTGGCCGGCAAACCAACACAATACTAGAAGATAACGCGTTGGTATCCATTGCAATCATTCGGTTACCTAGTTCCGTTCGCAATGGCCAAGTACCGTTGACGGCCAAACCAGCGTCTACTAACCCCTGTAACATAGTAGCCCACCCTGTAGAAGCAGTTTCTGTGCCTACCACTAGGCCGACTTCTTCGTCCTCAATTGCCTTAGTTTCGCTAGCCTTATATGCATAGTAAATCGTGATAGGAAAACCAAGTATTGCTTGCTCATGAATACGAGAAAACACACGTTTTAAACCAGACTCAAAAAACTTTGTAGCCTCATCCTTACTGCCTTTATGGCGATAAGGAGTTGCAATAAGCTCGTCTGTTTTAGGAGTAACAAGCGTTGAAAACAGGTCAGGGTAAACATCCTCTAGAGAACGTCGCAACCATACATAGAAGAAGTCACTAAGGTCTGCGTATCCAATATTGTCAAAATAGGGTGGGTCAGTACTAAAAAGGTAAGGGGTATTAGTATTAGCTGTTGCATCGGCTTGTATCACTTTCCCGTGCTTACTGGCTGGAGCACGTTCAATTGCTTTCCAAACCCAATCCACCATAGCCATCCAGTTACCCGTTGAAGCACTCAAAGGGTTGCATTCAGCAAAATCCCAAACCATTGGTATTGCCTGTCTTCCAAACGTGTTTCTCATTTTTTCTCCAGGTGCATTCCAACTACAAACGGATGACCAGTAGTCCGCACACTTATCCACAACGAACGCCAAGTAAGTAGTGATCGCGTTGGCATAGGCTATAGCCTTCTCTTCCTTAAGACCCGAGGCAAGGGCGTCTTTCTTAACGAGCTCACGTGCTTCCGCTACAAGATCACTGAACGTAGTCAGCGCAACTAGTTGCCGGTCGGTGAAGAGGTCGCCGTAGGTCGGTAGCCCGTACCCTGGCGGCGAAAACCACCTGGGATTGCCTGGCATCATCTGGCTAGGTCGCCAACTTGGCGAGTTCGTCAATGCAACCCGTTCATGGGCTGAATCTGGTGAAAGATAGACCCTCCCTCGTGTTCCTTCCGCAACAATCGCAAGGAGTCGCTGACCGCCATTCTTCGCCGCCATCTGGCTTCGAAGATAGTCTTGTGGCATGGGAGTGTTTGTGAGCACACAGCGACCTCCCCTTCGAGGGACATACGTTCCATCTTGTGGTGGCTTCCTCAGAACGACTTGGAACCGATACGTCATCGTCGCTGTATCCACAATGGGTTCCACCCAAGCTTCCTTGCCCTTCTTGCTGCTGAGCACGAAGGAGCGCACCAGTGGCACTTGCGCCCCTTGAGCCGCAGGATCGGGGCTGGGCACGGTGCGCACCCATAACCATGCAATAACGGTTAGTTCTTCCCCTACTAAAGGTTTCAGATCAGGCCGTTCTGCTGCCATCTCTTCTGTTATCAGCACCTTAGGATAGAGATGCCCGATGCGTTTCTGCGCTTCCCCGCGCACCCATTGCCCGTAGTACCGAACATCTTCGGCTAACCCTTGCGCCCCACTCCAAGACTTTAAGATTTTCTTCTCAGCTGATTCTGCCTGCCACTCCGAGTTTACAGGAGCTTGCCCGGCAAACTTAGGTGGAATCTCAATCATCGCCTTGGTGATAAGCACCGCAACGGGGTTAAGATCACTTCCGTGCGCTTCAAGACCTAAACGTTGTGCTTCTATTGGAATTGACCCTCCTCCACAAAACGGGTCTAACACGGGCGGAGGGTTTCCGTTTGTAGCGGCTTGAATGAGTTTTCTTGCTGTTGCTAAAGTGCTTGGCTTATTGGTGTTTTCCCACTGTACAAGCTCTTCAATAAAAGTAAATAATTTGTAACGGCGCTCTCTAGCTAACCTCGCTTCTTCGGCTTTTTCTCCACTTAGAGGCTCCCCGTTTGGCCCAAGAAGTTCCTCTGCAGCAAGGTTATATTTACTGCTAGGTGCGGGAAGCTTATCTATTTCATCCAGTAGCTCTTGAGGAACCCCTTCCTCGCCCGGATCATCAATAATCGAACTAAAAAGTATGGCTCGACATGTTGCAAGCGGACGCCTAGCCCACCATAAATGCAACGTGCTTGGGTGGCCGTGCCGGATAGATTTTTCTCGTGCGGATGCTTTGTTTATTTCTTCTAATGGTAGTGCTACTTCGATGAGTTTCTTTCGATAGGTCATTCTTCCATCCAGCGTGCGTCGTACTTTGGTTGCCAAATGGCCCGACCAAGGGCAAGGGCATTTAAGTAGAGCCAACCTTGCATATAGCGTACCGTTGTTTCCTTGCCTTTAGGTAGCGAGTTCCAGTAGTTCACCAGCAACTCAGAGTTAATTGAGACGCACCTAGACCAATTTCCTTTTAGTGGGAAGCTGTTTCGGAAGTTACCAACCTCTACGAAGTTTTCAGAGGTTGCGTAGAGATAAGCATCTTTTATCCTCACTCGGATTCCCAAATTTTCTTTGCCATCCTAAGCGCTTCACGCAACTGACTTTGGACCACAGTTGCGGTATACGTTTCTGGAGGTTCAATAAAAATAAGCAACTCGTCTTCTATCATGCTCCTACCACCTGCCCCTGTGCGATTAAGTCAGCTATTTTACAGTCGATTGTGGTCATAAAGAACTCGGGTTCTTTAGAGAATGGCCTTGGAACGTAAAGCGGTTTGCTTACACTGTCTCCATCAATAATTACTAATACGAGGTAATAATCGTCGGGTTTATTAAGCGCCGTTAGCACTTCATTTTTGGTAACGGAGACTGTATCAGCTCCTTTTACACGGCCTTTGACTTCTATGAACCTAAGCGAACCATCTGGCCTTAAGGATTCGATGTCGTAGCCACGCTTTTCTGCGCTCACATCGGTTGGGAAGTAACCCATTTGCCGCTCTGCTTCCATAACGGCATTCATTGCCAGTGTTTCTATGCGCTTTGTCTCTTTTGCAGTATCTGTTGCATTAGATTCGTTCCCCTTTAGCTTTCGAAGCAAGCCTATTGGGACCACAAGAGCCCCTCCTATTATTCTTGGAACTTCTTTATTAAGTTGTTTTTCCAACATAAGCTCATGCGTGCGACTACCTAAGCGTTCTTTCAGCTCATTTCTTCGTTGACGTGCTCTTTCACTGTTAAGTTTTGGCTTTTTACCTTCCTCTTCTTTCCTCCTAAGTTCTTCGGCGCGTTGAGCCCAGTAGTCAATAGCCGAAATTAACCGTTCGTGTACAGCTTTCAGCGTTTTATCTACCCATGCTTCACGCCTTGTTTTAACTTCTTGGAAATGTTCGGGAACTATGTTTTTAATCGCGAAGCTTCTAGCCATTTCTTCGAGGTTATCTCCGAGCCATTCGCCCTTAGCGAGAGGTTCTAAGAGTGGTATTTCGTCATCGTCTGCAGGTCGATAGTCAAGATAGGGGGCATGACCTGCCTGCACAGCCAATCCATCTTGCCCAACTTCCACAAAGCAGAAGCGTTTCGAGACAGTTTGGCGATTACCTTTCGCGTTTTTGCGCCCATCTGTGATCTCATGTTCAAGAGCAATAAGCGCTCGTGGAGTCTCCCCTTCGTCCATTGGATCGATTAAGAAGGCTCCTTGCTTCAAAACCTCCCGATGACGATCGATTATCAGGCTTAAAACGGATTCTAACAACGGGTGTCCAGGACAAAGAAATGCCGCAATCGGCTTACCAGGAACACTTACCAAATCTCTCTCAAAAGTAACTCGATTATATTTCTCCTGAACGGATACACCGTTACCCAAAGCACGACCAATCCGCCGAATTGCTAATGGAACATGTGTTATCTCGTAGCGCCTTTTCTCTCGCTCGCGAATGGTTCCGCCTATGGCAGTATATGCTTGTATAAAGAATGATTCTATGAAGTGAGGCTGTAGTCTTCGCGCTTCCGCACGTTCCATTTCCTCACGTACACGTTGAACTGTGGAAGAATCCATTACCTCGCTTACTAGTGCATTTACTTCGAGGAGCTTTTTAACCCTTTCACTGTCGAAAGAGTCGACTTTTTCATGGATTTTTTGTAGTTCGTCGGAATCTTCTGAGCTAAGAATCGCCTCAATGAGAAGCTTCCACAGCGGTTTATCCCCGAATATAAGTTGGCCAAGAACATTAAACACTTGCCCACCAAGTGCTTTTCGTTCTTCTTCTAGCTTATCTAGCAGACGTTTATAAACTTCACCTTCTCTAGTTTCATCCGCAACAAGGTTCCATAGATGACATACTTCGGTTTGGCCGATACGGTGAATACGTCCAAACCGCTGTTCCAATCGGTTCGGGTTCCATGGAAGGTCGTAATTCACCATTAGATGCGCGCACTGTAGGTTGATTCCTTCTCCCGCAGCGTCCGTTGCGATGAGGATGAACGCATCTTTGTCTTGCGTAAATTGCTCCTGAGCGTTTCTGCGCTCTTCCCTTCCCATTGCACCATGGATAGTGACAACAGATTCGTGTCTACCAAGTGCATTTCTAATTTTTGTTGCTAGATAGTTAAGCGTATCTCTGTGTTCGGTAAATACAACCAGTTTTCTTCGAGTTTTTGAAGAGTCGAACATCTCTGGTTTTTCTTGCAAAATACGCGACAGTTCATCCCATTTCCTATCCGTACCGCTGAGGCGTACTTGATGCGCAAGATTTTCCAGATTTTCAAGGATTGCGATTTCTTTACGAAGCTCTTCTATGGAACGCGAAGCCGAAGCCTCATCAATAAGCCTTTCTTCAGTTGTCTCTCGCTCCTCATCAGGCATATCTTCATAAGCTTCCGGATCATCATCCAAGTTAATTCCAGAAACTTTGCTGAAATCAACAGCCTGACCATGCTTTAAGAGCTCATCTTCTTTAAGTCGTTTCTCTAACCTTTCTCGCCTGCGTTTCAAAGACTGATAGATAGCTTCTGGAGAGGAGGCTAACCGCCTTTGAAGTGAAGTTAGCGCGAAGCCAACGTTGTTCTTTCCTTGCTTACTAAGCCTTTCAGAGAGATTGAATTGTTCGCGGACGTACTCAGTAACTTCATGGTATAGCCTTTCTTCTTCGTTCGATAGCTTGTAAGTAACCGTATACGCCTTACGTTCTGGGAAGAGTGGTGTGTTATCAAACTTCAATAGTTTTTCCTTCACCATTCTTCGCATTAAGTCGGATGGATCCGCTTGATGTACTCCATCACGCGCAATAAATTCAAAACGGTCTCCATCCAGCAACGCCATGAACAGTTGAAAATCTGCATCTTTACCGTTATGTGGTGTTGCTGTTAACAGAAGAAAATGACGCGTTATTCCTGAAAGCAGCTGCCCAAGTCTATAGCGCTTAGTGTATCTAACTTCTGTACCAAAGTATGTTGCACTGAGTTTATGCGCTTCATCGCAGATTATCAAATCCCAATCACATGCCTTTAACTTTTCCTGCAGATCCTCGTTTCGACTAAGTTTATCAAGCCTACAAATGATAAAGTTCTTTTCTGCGAACCAGTTTCCAGTTGCTGCCGATTCAAGCTGATCGTTCGTTAGGATATCGAACTTAAGTCCAAACTTCTTCCAAAGCTCATCTTGCCACTGTTCCACTAAAGAGCCTGGTGAAACTATTAGACATCTATGCACATCTCCGCGCGTAACGAGCTCTTTTATGAGCAATCCAGACATGACGGTTTTGCCAGCTCCAGGATCATCCGCAAGTAAGAACCGAAGTGGTTGCCTAGGAAGCATCTCTTCGTAAACAGCTGTAATTTGATGCGGTAGCGGTAATACCTGAGATGTATGAACAGCTAAATACGGATCAAAGTGGTGCGCCATGCGAATCCGCAACGCTTCCATAGCAAGTCGAAAATCGTGCCCATTCCCTATAAACTTCCACCGAGCACTCGGTTCTATTAAGACAAGCTTAGCTTCATCTTCACGATCAACAAGTTTGCTACCCGTCTTACCATCTTCCTCAACGTAAAAAACCTCAATGATATCTGTTGAATACCACCTCACATTAACAATTTGAACTTTGTTGTCATCTAGAAGCCCTTTTACATGCACTCCTTTAGCTAGCTGCTCAAGAGTCACTGCCATTATCCTCACCCTCCCCACTATTCAAAGCTAAATCTGAATGTAATTTAGATTCTGCTGTCGCCAAGCTGCGTGGAAGCATACTAACTTCGTTTACAGAATCTATCATTTTGTTTCCTCCAATACCTAAGGCATTCATTTTCCTAGCTTGAGGGATCACTCTGCCCTCTAGCGATCCGACAGCTTGGTTGTACTTTTTGACAGTGGTTAACATACTGCTACCAACGCTTTGGAATTTTTGTACGAAACCATGCAGGCGATCATACAACTCCGATGCAATAGCTTGAACCTCATGCGCATTCTGCTTGAAAGACTCCTCTTGAAGGACATAAGCAGTTACATGGATCATGTTAACTAGCGTCATTGGATTTGCTATGTAAACACGTTGCGCCTGAGCATCGGTTAACAATGCTGGATCAGACTCTAGCGCAGCCATGTAAGCGCCTTCTGTAGGAAGGAACATTACAACACAGTCTGGCGAGGTCTTATATCGACTCCAATATGCTTTTGAAGCCAATTGCTTAACGTGTTCACGAACCTGGCGCGCATGAGCACTGAATTTTGCTTTCTTCTCTTCCTCGTTTTCGCAGTTCATTCCGTCCCAATAGCATTCAAGCGGGGCTTTAGAATCAATAATGAAGTCTCTGCCATTAGGCAAATGAATTATCACATCGGTTCTTTGCCGCACACCATCGTCTTCAGTTGTATCCTGTAAGTCGTAATTCACACCTTGTGTTAAACCTGCATTATCGAGAATGGTCTTGAGATTCATTTCTGCCCATGCACCTCGACTATTTGGCTTCCTTAGCGCATTAGCTAGTTGCTCAGCTTGTCGCGTAATAGAGGCAAATCCATTCTCAATTTTGTTGATGTCAGCAATTCTTCTCTTTTCTATCTCATCATGCTGAGCTTGAAGTTTTGCAATAGCTTCTGCAACAGGTTTTAACGTTTTCTCTATATCCTGTTGTTTGAGCCTCAATTCTCCCTTCACATCAGTGCGAACAGTTTCGAATGTGGCCTTTGCGTTCTCAATAAACTGCTTAGAAACTGTAGTAAGCGCATTTACAGAGAGTGATGCAAACGCTTCTTTAAGCCTACTTTCCGCATTTGCAAGCAACTGCTTTTGCTCTTCAATATGTGCTTCTTTCTCAGCAAGAATTGCCTTACACTCTTGTTCTTTTGCAGCTATAAGCTGCTCGCCAGTTCTATGCGCATTCTCAACTTCTTCTTGAACGCGATTTAAATCGGCAGTCAGCGTAAGAACTTTTTGTCTGAGCTCTGAAAGCTCTTGTTCGCGTTCTTTAAGGCTTTGTTCTAACGAATGTAGCCCGGAGAGTTCGCCCTCAAGCCTAGCTTTTTCAGCGACTACCTTCCTCAGTTCTGCATGTGCTAACTCTATTTTCAGATTAAAATCCCTTCGTTCACTTTCCGTTGCAGCTTTCAAGTCATTAAGTTCGACCTTCAGTGCAGCAGACTGCCTGTCACGTTCCTCTAAGGCCATTTTGAGTGAGCGAAGCTCAACTTGAAAGCTTAATCGACAGAAAATGTAAACTGCGGCAGCGAAAATTAACGCTGTGGAGAAACTGATAACCAGAGTTTGTTGTT
>ENA-UOUE01000983-UOUE01000983.1-compost-metagenome-genome-assembly--contig:-NODE-983-length-20488-cov-16.465190_pt1 | contig 20488 bp, 12 predicted proteins | sample MGYA00238146_ERZ747223 | MGnify/ENA primary metagenome ERZ747223 (study PRJEB28781, sample SAMN06268865) | compost metagenome | isolation source: single cell | place: USA: California, Emeryville, Joint...
TCAATCTTTATAATTATCATGCTCTCATTTTGTCTTACAATTTTGGCACGCTTCTTTCGATTTCAATTCTCGAGTCTCAGATGTAACTGGCTATAATGAACAGCTATAGCTGTAATTGTATGTTACAAGTATGGGGCTTCATTTCGTTTGTTCTTCTCTGGATATTTGCCGATCTGTCTCTCTTTTCTATAGAATCAATTGTTGAAAATCAGACAAAAAATAGTTCAATGAGAAAGTAATTGCGAAGCCCAGAAACTGATAAGAAATATCATCCAGAAATTGAATCAAAATGAATTCAAAATGGAGAAGCAAATAAAAAGGGTTTCAATAGTTTCTTGAAGGAAATACTCATGAAGAGATGATATGGATATTTAAACTCAGATGTTGATGTTGATCGAAACTGATTAATTTCTTGTTTCTTTTTCTCGTAATTTACAGAATCATTTTAGACTGTAATAGTGAAGGTGGTTTCTGCTCATCACATCAGAGCAATTACCAATGTATCATAGTTCGTACCGATAAGTAAATCACTTAATCCATAATTCGAGCCGAACCATTCCACATACAGAAAATATTGAAATAAATTACTTAGAATCTCTTCACTTATTTTGGTTGGTTTTCGCGTACTTCACAAAATAAGGATGGCAAAATTCGTCAACAATGTGTCAAGAGACTTTTTGAAAATATTCATATTTGTTCCAGTGGCTCCCAATATTGCAATCTTCCTTATATGTATGTTTCTTGTGAGGTTTCTTGTGAAGACTAACTTAGTATTTTTTTTAGGTGTTCACAGCGGAAAAAAAAAAGCCATGAGACGTTCAACTTTTGAACATGTTAGTTCATGCGTTAATTTTTTTTTATTTTAGAGTAAGCCGTTTTTGAAGTCATATCAAATAGTAGATCTAAAATATTTTGGCTTGCGATGTTGCTATCTCGACTATTTCTTCTGTTGGCCTTGCTATTATATGGTAATATCCCTCTAAACTGCTCATCTGACTCTGTTTATAATAGTTCCCATCACATGGGCATTTACCTATCCTTCTTCGTCCACACAATTAAGTGACAAAATCACATTCTACTGGGAGTTTCTATCTAATGACACATTGATGATGGCCGTGAATATTGAGGCGGATAGTGTGGGATGGGTGGGCCTTGGTTTAGGTGGAACAGGGATGATTAATGTTGATATGGTCACAATTGAAAGAAAAAATGGTTCTCTCGCTGTTACAGACAGATATGCAACTGATTATGCTGCACCTCAATCAGATGTCGATCTAGGTGGGAATGAAAGCTATACCCTCGTCGAATATGAGCTGCCTACTGATGATAAAACGTATATACGTGCTAAATTTTGGAGATTATTGGATACTGGAGATCCATGGGATACGGTCATTGCAAAAGAACCGGGATTTTTGATGTCTTGGGCCTTTGGAACCAGTACCAGCATGAGTTATCATGGAGACAACGTAGGGATGGTCCAGGTAGATCTGAACAGTACTGGCTCTCAGGAATCAGCTGCAAGGTATTCTACAATGGATATCCTTACTTATTCGCATAAAATTGGACAAACATTGTTATGGGGAATTGTAATCGACATTCCATTATTAACCGTGCTTTTCTTGCGAACTTGGAAATATTTTGCCATTACTCATGCAATCATCTCTGCAGTCGTTGGAGCATTTGGAACAGCAAGTTTGATCATCCAAACTATTATCTGTAATCTCTCCAACCGAATACAACCGGATTAATCTGTTTAAATTTGCCTCTTAGCTTATTCATCGATACGACTATTCGAGATGAGCTCTAAAAGTCTACATGCTTGGCTCGGCTTTTTAGTTGGATTCTTGAGTGTTTCTCAAATGATTTATGGCGTCAGACTCTATCTTAAGATTCAGTCTCACAAAACTGAGAGCGATGTTTTCCGGGTGTTGAACACTCACAAGGTACATCTACTATTAAACAATTGAAATAAATTCTAATAATGCTCTACTCTCTTTTTTTCAGTGGATGGGCTACGTATTATACGTGGTTGCAAAGCTTAATGTAGCGATTGGCATTGGAAAATTCCAGCCATCTTGGCTGTAATGAAAATTGAATTCCTTTTGATAACTCACTATTTTTATTTTTAGGAAACCCTTGCTGATATATTACTTTCTCCTTCTCGTCAATAACATCACCATCAGCCTATTTTATTCAAAGAAATCAAAAGAGCCTGTGGTTTTGAGCGTAAATCGAAAAATTGAACTCAATCTGGAGCAAATCAACCTCATGGGAATGCTGCGGACTCGCCGCCCATTAATAGAAATTAACAATCATCTTGTTTCAATGAATTGGGTGATCTACAATAATTTTGTGGTCGATTTGGGGGAAGATTTTCTACATCCAGGAGGAAACTTCATTATACAGCAGGCTAAGGGTCGAGAAACGTCTCGCTTCTTGCATGGAGCCTATATGATCGAAGACTTGAGAGAGAAGCCATACGTTCACAGTGGATTAGCATTCAAACTACTTAATGAAAAAATTATTGGGAGTTTAGAAGGAATCTATCCTGACATTTTCCAGCCAGAAGAGTAATATTTTAAAATTTCTCAAAAAGATCTCATGATTATTATGATTATTTAGAAAGCAAGATTACGATGCACAAGACTCACTCTTAAAAATTCCGAACTTGCATCTTGAATCCACTCTTGTAAACAAGACCATCCTGACTTCCAACGTCACAAGATTCGATTTCGAATTCCCAGGCCTGAGTATCAAGCTGAAATTTGATGATCCTACTGCGAATCTAGGGCGTCATTTCTTGGTAAGTTCGTCACTTCTCCCAGGTGTTAGAAATTTTCTTAGATCTCTCACACAAAAAACCCTCACTTGAAAAGAAATTACACTTTAGTTCTTTCTCAAACTCCAGAAATGATTGCCTCAAGGAACCGGCTGCTTTGTCTGCTGGATGGCAAACAATTGGATAGTAAATCTGGACTTCAAGCCTCAGCAAAAACATTACCGCTCTTTGTGAAGAACTACAAACGGGAAGGAGGGCTATCGACTCTTTTTCATCAGTCATCCGCAGGGAATTCCCCATTTGTCTTCGAGGGACCATATGTAAATAGAACATTTGCGCGTATCTAAAGCATTGATCAAATAGGGTTTAGGTTTGGGATTAAATCAACCGCTCCTCGGTGATATTACAATACTCGCTGCTGGTACAGGTTTTTTCCCGTTCTTGGATCTGCTAGATCTGTGGTTCAGATGGTCAGCAATCAAAGAACTTGAAAAGAGAGGAATCGACGCAACCGACGAATGGCCAGGAACAGAAGACTTTTCCTCTTTCCCATCACCTAAGCTAAAAATTCAGATGATCGTTTGTTTCAGGAGCATTGATGAGTTCATTGGAGCTGAGTTTATCGAACGACTAGCAAGTTTACAAGAAGGAAATTTTGAGATGAAAATCAGAGTTGAGGATGAGTCCTTTGACAAATCGAAATACGATCATTTGACTGGCATCAAATTTTTCTCCGAGAGGTTGGACAGCACATTCTTCCAAACGAAATGCGCTACGACTAGCACTCGATATATTATCTGCGGTCCTCCAGCTTTCAATAATGAAATTCCCACTTTTCTAAAAGAACAAGGAGTTGTTGAGGACCTCCTTGAACTTCTTTAGTAACTATACAATTTACATATCTGAAAGGCTGAGAAGTTACAATAAATACATATATTGTTTTTTCTTGTTGTTGAGAAGTAAATTCTTTTTGAATTATATTTTATCCAAAGTTCTCAATGGAAGGAATAGCAACCATCTGATTGTTTCTTCATTAACTTCGAGGAAATTTAGGAATATCAATTATTTCAGAGCGGAGTCTTACTGGAGCAAGATTACATTAAAACAGAGGTGAAGAGTGGCGAGGCACAAAATTTATTTGTCAGGAACTCGGCACTCGCTGTGAGTCTCAGTTTCTAGGGGGCATTGAAAGATGCAAGCACTCAAATATTTCTGCCTTTCTCTAACAAAAGCAAAATATTTTACGGTTAGACATAAATATATAGACCTCTATCCATTCGTTGCTTTAGGTTTAGCCCAATAATCCCTTATTAAATTGTAGAATCCCATAAAACTTCAGCTCTAAACATAATCCAAGATCGGGGATTTTCATTTCACAATTTTTTTGGTTTCAACTGTGTTTCAAGTCGACGATAGGACATAATCCTATACGTAGTTATTTGCGAATGACCAGCACTGATGATAACAGTTTTTTTTTGCGGAAATATTTTTTATTTTTGAATTAACTTAGATCTGGAAAAAAGACGCCAATTTTAAAAATCAAAGCTAGCGAGTATTGGTGGCAAAAACATGAAAGTCTCATATTCAATAAGCGACAAGAATAACTTCCAAATATTATACAACGCAATTAAAACAATTAGAAAAGATGGCGAAGATATGGAGTGCTTGTTCCATTCTAATGGAATAGTTTTTCAAGCCGGGAAGTCATCACGAAACAGTGAAAAAGCGAAATTGTCCTTTTATTTTGAGTCTGGGTTCTTTCAGGGAATTTCAAACAATCAAACACAAACAATAGCAGTCAACCTTGCAAATATCAAACAACTGCTACTTAGATTCCAAGGAATAAAGAAAACAGTATCATATCTATCTCATTCCGGGCTCATCTTGTGAATGACTTAGTTCTCACGTTGCCAGATTATGTTGAGGAATACTGACAATAGAGGAGACCATGATAATATTTGCATTGTGGAGTTCCATATCAAAACCAGCTTTGGATATGAGTCGGTGCTTGAGTAACTCCATTAGTCTACAATACCTAGACCACTCAATTTTCGAACAAATAGGTTTGGCCGTTACTATAATCGAGTATCCCTGAAAGAAACAGGTCAGGAACGGTTTAATAGGCTCGGATCGAAACAAGGATTCCTTGAATGCAGTGCATCTATTTTAGAATCATTAAAATGCTATCATGGTGAACATTTACAGATGTATCTGAATGAGAGAAGCATTAATGTAAACTGATTTCTTTGTTGAGCGAAACACAAACCTAACGATTTTTTGGGCTGACATTAGTGCACTTCTCATTTGATTCAAGACGAGCTCAAAATTCGAAGCGAAAAACTCTTCTACTATAATTACAGTAACCAAATTGGATAGGATTCATCTTTATTCGTTTCTATTTTACCAGTTGACTTCAAAACAATCTACCCGAATGAAGATATAATTCAGTTTCCTCCTGATTATCTTGAAAGTTATGCAACGATGTGCAAAAAACTGAAGACTGATGTAAATAAACAATTTCTTTTGTAACTATGACAAACCTCATTCTCGTTTCTATAGTGTATACTGAAGATGAATTATAAGCTCGGCTCGTTTAAGGTGGTCTATGCGATGATAAAGACAGAAAAAGTGTTTTTCCTGTACAAAATTCCAGTTATGGTTGTAGATATCTCTAAAAGTTTCCATGGAGTGGGAACAGTTACCAGTAAGCTTACTGAAATAGATGGGATAAACTTAACACTTCAAAAGCAAGCGTTTCGCGTGCGCCTCGCAAAACTGCGGTTGAAAAACCGGTTCAGAAGACCCCTGCAACGAATTCACAAATTTCACATAGTGGACTCAGAACTGCCACAGAAATGAGCACCGAGAATGATTTTGACCCAAAGAGAGGGATTTATAACTCAGCAGAGATCGACCTTGTGATGAGTAAAAAAGGCAACTCCATGGATATCGAGAGAAATATGACTGGCTACGCTGATAATAACTCAACTCATTACACGATGGAAGCGACTCTTGACGTTCAACGCAGAATGGGGACAACCAACAGATCAGGAATGAATAGCTCCTTGCTGACTCATGAGTATAAAGTCTCACATAGCAACCTTGATCAAATCCATGGTGGGATGATGATTGAATCGTCTCTTCATACTAATTACGGCACAAATCCTCCACTCACAACCAATCAATATAATTCAATTCAAAAAAGGAAAGAGCCTTCTAGGTCTATCAATAATGAATCTTCGGAAACCTTTAAAAGACCATCTAAGGAACCTCGTAAAACCATCCAAGAAGAGAGAAAGTATCCTCAAGAAGAAAATATTAGGACGAATCAAAAGACTTTTGTTTCTAAAAATCACATGAATTCTACCAGCCAAAGCAGACAGTCGAATTCGTTTTTAGAGCAGTCAGGTATAAAATAGTTCTTTTTTAGTGGTCGATTGACGAGATATCTCCTAATCAGGTGCATTGAACGATGAGGTTTCCAGAGGATCGAACACTTCAGAGAAAATCAGATACCCCTACGATTCGAGTACAGGGAGACACCTGGATACAGGATCTAAAAATTTCTCAGTTGACAAAAGTCCAAGGGTTAATTATAGTACAAATAAAACAGATTTCAGCTCGAAGCAAGACATCCAGATCAGACAAACTCGAGCGTTTGACCAGGTTCTTGGTGACAGAAACAAACTATTCCTCTAGCTATCTTTTGAGTGGGTATGCATTACTGCTGATACTGTGAAAGAAATCCTCATTTGAATCTTTTTTTTTAATCTGCAATGACGCTAAGACAAGTTATATATTTGAAGCTTTTCAGCTAAAGAGTTCATTTCAATTTTTATTTACTCCAGGAGCAACTTTCATCCTCTGATATTCAATTGAGTGCATTTTTATCTTTCCATTCAGCTTTTCGTCATAACTAATAATTCAAATTATGGATTTCAGTTCCAGTAACAAGCGAAAGATTTGATCTTTTCTTATATTGGTAGATATTCTTTTATATACATTCACAGGCAGGTTACGCAACGTTGAGCTCTACATATTTAAATTTTCCGCATCTTTCAAACTAAACTAAAAGCTCGTAGAATGGAAAATTTGATATGAAGACTCTCCTAAGCAAAAATTCTCTCCTAATTGGAAAGTCCTCCTGATTTGAGGAACATCAGCATTAATCGGACTCCGAATCCTGTAGCTCCTTTGGAGAATATTTGACGTTCTTTACCACTCTCTGAAGGTCTGATCAAAATTTTAGTTAGCTTGGTGAATATTTCTCATGTGGAAAAAATACCCTGCAATATCAATATGCGCCCATTTCACATCTTTTTCAACAAAGTTTTGAAGGAATGCAGCAGCATTGCTAGCTCCACCATACCTAAGATGAAAGTTCGGAAAAGCTAGGACCAAAAATCCAGCAAAATGTTACCTTCCGCCTGTACTCTTGAGGTCTGAATCTGTTCCTTTGATAGATTCAGTGTGCTCCTCACAAATTGGCAACCTCCAGAGGGGTTCATGATATTTCTGACCAATTTCGAGAAGCTTATTTGAGAGTTCATCTGAATTCGAGAAGAGCCCAGCCAAAGAATCTCCGAGTGCCACTTTACAAGCCCCTGTTAAGGTCGAAAACTCGACAAGTGTGCTAACTGGGTAGTTTCTTTGAGTCCAGGTCATCGCGTCAGCAAGAACGAGTCTGCCTTCAGCATCTGTATTACCTATCTCAACCGTCAGTCCCTAATGTGTTTCAACAAAAAGTTAATTTCGATGTCTCTAAAATCCTTGAACCTTCAAGCTGGTTATGATATCAGATGGGCGGTAGCATTTGTCTCCCAGGAAGTTTTCAGCAAGGCAGATCGTCATCGTGAGATTAACCTAGCCGTTGTGTGAGCTATCAGCCACTTTTTGAGAAATGATATTATACTGGAAGTCCCATTTCAACGACACCTTTGAATGTAGCAAAAGATGCACAGGCACCAGCTAATATCAAAGTTTTTATTATTGTTGAAAAGTATTTGGATTGATGTGATTACCTTTATCCATAAACATGTTTTCCATAAATCCAGTTGACTTTATGTTGAGACCACCTGCATCGAAGACTATTCCTTTGCCAACTATAGCCTGGTATTTGTCCGATTGAGGATTCCCTTTTATTCGCCAAATTGTCATTATCTGAGGGGAATACCAGCATTTTACCTTGGTAAGATAAATTCACAAGGATTGGAGGATTGCTTGAGCCCTTTCCTACACTGTAGTGGAGATTTAAGCCCTGCTTAGCTAAATCTTCTCCCACAATGTATTGAATTTTGACTTTATCAGAATTCTTTTCTTGGAATTCCTTTGCTAAATCGAGGAAATACTTGCATTTTGAAAAAAGAGAATCAAATCAGCTGAATCGAAATATATTTCGAATACTTTAGTGCTGGCAACATTAGCACGTTCGTTGGTCAATTCTCTAGCAAGAAGAGAGTATTTTGTGCTTTTCAAGAGAAAGTCTGCTCTTTCATCTGATTATTACGTTAGAGATTTCTGAGTTAGGCATCATCATCGTCATCAAAATACCTTCAGAGTTGAAAGATTCGCTTTGAACAGTAATGGTTTTGATCAGATTGCTCTTGGATTCTTCATCTTCCTGTCCATTTCCATTATTTTCTTGAGCTTTTTCGGTGTCTCCAGTTTTTTGCCCTTTTCGACTGAACTTGTAATTTCCGAGTGTGATCCCACTCAAGAGAGCCGCAAATTCCTCTGAACAAATTATGAGTAACTATTTTAACTTTCGGCACATTACCATTTGTCAAGCTTTGGCTGAGCTGGTCACTAACAGCTAAATCGGAATCGGAAATATTGTTTGATTTCAAGGTTCTCGCGATTTGTGCTCCTAACCCCATGAGTTTATTTCTAACAAGGATGATGAGGCTATTTCGATGATGTGGCCAATTTACATTCTTTCAGTTTGATTTTTGATTTTTTTTGTGTTTGCAACAAATGTGTAACATTTCTCGAAAGCTTCTTTGGAATCTTTTTCAGGATATTGAGAGTGTCAGACAGGAATCGTGAAATACCTCCATATAAAACCACGCTTTTTCTGTCTTTAAGATCTTTTTTGATTCGAGCAGAGTCCAAATGCCCTTGAATTATTTTTGGAGGGTTCGCATCATCATGTGCATCTAACTATTTACCCAAAAAGACAGGCACAGTTAGTTAGTTGTGTTTATCTCACAAATAAAAAGCAACCAATGCAATAATATTTGCGCTTTTCTCCTCCTTTGGTTGCTTCACTATCTTGAAAGTGGGAGTGTTGACATCATAAAACGTGCTTGAAGAAAAAGCACGCGAATTCAAGTAGCCTTTGAATCCAGCAAATTTTTTGAGCATTGAAAACCAGATAAAATTAGTAGTGCTTTTAGTTTTGAAAAATATCCTTGATATAAATTATTTGAGGTTAAGATTAGAAGGAAGGTGCATAGAGTCACCCAAAAGCTGTAACTACTTGGAAAGAGTAAATTCAAGGAGAAGAAATGCTGTGGATCCCCACTCACACCCAAAAACACTCAGAAAAAGACCCATCCTCCTCCAGGAAGCAATAAATAAATTTGGATTGTTCCGATCAGAGTCTCACTTAGCTTTGTCAATATCTTTTATTCTACTAAATTTTCTTTAAATAAATCATCAGAATCTAAATGATAGGAGACAACCATTTTATCCCAAATTGCAATACACACAATGACACTGCTATCAGCGCAGTGTGCTTAGCGCAAGATTGTTTTATTGATCTCTGCAAGCACTGCTTAGCGGAACATTCGAAGTTTCATAAGCAGAAGAACACATATATGAAACTTGTATCGTTTGAAGACCTTAGACAAGAGACGCGTCAAAACCTTATGAACCTCAAAGCGACCGCAAAAAACTACAAAGGCTATTTTAAAATACCCATTACTGAGAAGATCACTGATAAAATAAGAGAAACTCGCAAAAGAGTCACCGATATCGTTGAAAAATTTTTTGACAAACTAGAGAAAGATGCCCCTAATATTGCTGCAATGGCCAATAGCCAAGAAAAAGGTAAAGAAGATGCAGAAAAAGCAATTGATCCAATAGAAAAATTCGAATCAGACCTTGAAACATTTGTTAAAAAATTAGATCAGCTTCTTTACATAGTAGAAGAAGGAAATACTATCATTACTGGGTTGAGAGAAGCAAATCAGAAAGATCTCGCTGCTGAGTGGAAAAATATTGAACAAAAATATGTTTCGAAAATAGATAGAGTCGCATTCAGTCGGCCTAGCAATTATGAAAATACAATCAAAGACTTTTTCGAGAGAAACTTCACTCTTATCACAGTAGGAAGCTCCGTTTTCAGCTTTCCCGAAGGGCTCCGTGATGACGATATCCTGGTGGAAGGGAGCATGCCATATATTATCTCAAAATTAATGACCAAACCAATTACATCAAACATTCTGGGACCTCCATTGAATAGTGGAAAGCACAAACTTACAGTGGGCCTCGAATACGTGCATCTTGGAGGATGGGTTGGAATCGGAGTGATTGACACGAAAGATTTTCCTATGGCAAGTAATGCGTACTCAAAAGCTATGTGCATATGCAGCGACAATTGCGTCTATAACTTGAATTCAAATATGCAACAACCCATGCTGACCGGAAACGTATACACGATTACGATTGATTGTAGTTCTGGTAGCGTACTTATCGAAGGAAGTGGAGGATATGAAGCTAAAAAAACTGAAGGATTGATGGGGAAAACTTTGTATTACTTCTTCGAGTTAAATGGACCACATAAAGTAAGCATCCTCTCATACGAAGTAGTTGTTTGAGATCTTGATTATGTTCCGTATCTCTTCACTCAAAATCTAAATTTATAATAAAATTGATTGTCACACATATTTTGCCTGATTAATTTGAGATAGGTCAAGAATTTCAATATCTGAATTAACAGAATTTTCTTAGGCAATTTTAGGGGTGCTCATAAAACGAAACTCATGTTAGATAGTTTTCAAGGTTTCAATAAGAATGTTGATGAAGATGGTCATCATCATCAACAGCAGCAACAACAACAAGAAAGATGTTTGCTTTAAGAGGACCTTCCACCCAAAGCTGTATTGATTTCATATTCAAATACAATCTGAAGGAAACAACTGAAACGTTGAATGAACCACTCATTACAAATTCGTCAGCGATTAAAAACTCAAGAAGTACCGAGCCAGGGCCGGTCTAGTTGTTAATGTTGAGGCGAATTCTCATTCTCATTTGCTGGAACGTCCGCTGTGTGCCTGGCTTACTGATATCACAGACGACTCTTTGTCTGTAAATTCTTTTGAAACATGAAATTCTAGACTTGGTTCATTTGAGAATTGCACTCTTTCTTCCTCTAAGAATTCATTCGGATCGAATGCGATCGTAGTTAGCACTGCACAGATCAAAAGTTCAAAGGATGAAATTATGGCCTGCTCGTAAAAATAGCCGAAAAAATAACGATAAGGACGGTAACATATCAATTACATTCAGAGCAATAACCAGATGATTCTCAGTAAAGAAGTCTTGAACTTCAAAGTAAGTGCTGTAGATTCTGGTCTTGACAAACACCAGAACTAAATACTGCCTGAAGGAAAGAGTGAGCATAAATTCACAATGCTAGGATACCAATTCTTCACCAAAATTGATATCACAAAAACAAAGAATTTCCAATGAAAGCGTGTGTGTCGATAGAAGTCTGGACAAAACCAAAATCTCAAATAAATGAAATATGCTCCGACTGTCATTGAGAATGACTCAGCGAATAAAAATCCGATTTCGAAATATTGTTTTTGCTTCAATAAAACATCTTGTTGAGTTTTCCAGATGGCTCTCTTTGGGTTAATGATAACATTGTAATCTTCAAGGACGTCTAGTACTGCTGCCAACAGCTGGAAGAAAACAGCTTGATACACATATAAATCTAATCGGCGCAGATGTTTTTTGCACTGCTCTTCGCTATGGTAGTTCCAAGTGACAAAAAAAAAATAGCAAAGTGATAATTACTTTGAAAAGCTAACTGGTTTTATAAAAAGCCGAAAAGGAAAAAGGTGGTTTCCTTTATTCTTGCTTATTAGAATTGAGCATATTCGCTAAGGATATTCGTTAGAAAAAACTGGCTTTTGCGTGAGTGTTTTACTTCAGGAGAAATATAATTACAAATCATCCGATAAAAGTTGCAATAAGCAACAATTTGAAAGAGTCTCCTTGAAAGTTCGAGTACTGTGGGTGAATCTTCAGTCTGTTTTGCTTCAAATTTAAAAATTTCAATGGCCAATTTACTGCGAATCCGATATTGAGACAATTGACGCCAACAAGAAAAGGTATATACGCAAAAAACACTATGAACAGATAAGATCTTACTCAATTTGATCAGAAGGAGTACATATCAATTTCTCCTGAACTGCAGGCCTCACCAACTTTTTGATTTGTTTGAATAACGTATATATTAGGAAGAGAAAGGAGAAAATTCCAATTCCAATGGCTGCGACTAATCCACTTTCAAGAAGAAAGATCTGACAGTCTCGATTGCAAAATACTTTGTTTTCATTTTGAGGAGAATCTTCAATTCCTTCCATTTATTTCGTTTTTAAACAGATACAGATAAACCGGAAAAAAAATAAATCAATTGTTGGTGGGATAAAGGATTATATTCCTAAATATTCAATCACTTTAAGAAGTTACGGTATATCTCCCCAACGTGCTAACAAGACCCATATTATTAACTTGAATCACATCCAATCTCTATCAACGATTTCATTGATTTAGCCAGAGAAATTTCCTAATTATCAAAGCTTGACTCTCTCACGAATATAATAGTAAAATGATTGTAATAAGAATAATAAACTTATTGATCTAACAGTTTTGCTGGCAAAATGGCAACTTTGATAAACTATCTTAAAGTTGAAGGAGATGAAAATCAGTTTTGTTTGGGTAGCAATGTCCCAACATCTCAACTAAATTTCAAGAAATAAAAAAAGGTAGAAGGAGAAAAAATTGTTCTGAGGGTTGAGGATTGATCGGAAGGATTCTAGAGGATAGGCAAAAAAATTTATCTCATTAAATGAAGCTTACAAAGAAGAGTTAAAATTCAAAAATATATCTACAATATTTGTTTTGCCGCTAAATGAAGTCAAATTAAAAAGGACCCAAAATCCAAAATATCAAGCTCAAAACTAGTGTAATTTTGAAAAAATAGAAATTAAATTCACGCTAGGCGGGCTCTCTGCTCCTTCTTTGTCAAACAATGAATCGCTCCCTACGTGCAATAGGAAATATTTTTGCGGAGATTCAAGATGCTGGCTCCGTCAACAATAAAATGATTTACAGCTTGGTTGAAGAGTTTGCTGAGAACCCTAACAATTTCTTGAGAGGTATGGAGCAAGTCTACCTAAAGATTTGCAAGGGATGCTCTCGGGCTCATAAGAAGCAGCTAGAAAAATTTGAGAAAATCACAGAGAAATTCTTCCAGATATTCTTACAAGAGGCGAAGAGCTCAACGAACAAGACTGCCAAAGTTGAAGAAGATGATGTCTATGGTGAGTTGCATTCGTTCATTGATCGATTAATAGTTTGACTCAAAATTCTCGACAATTTCTAGGAGTTTTACAACATTTGCTCAATTTTCTCTGTGAAGGCCTTGAAGCTCCAAACATTATCGTTCGCCAAATTTGTGCCAAACATATCAGTAATTCAAATTATATCGTTCTTTTAGCATATTCAACTTTTATGCTCCTCTCACGATGCTAGGTATCATGTTGAAAGTCTTCTCGAAAGATGACTTTGAAACAGTCTTGGATGAAAAAGTGATAAATAATCTCAACCAAGGGAATGTGACATTGCTGAAGTCCAAGCAGCCTTCTCTAAAACTTCTCGGCCTCAAAATAGCATCTTACATCCAAGATTTTGAATCAGAAGAAGTGCAGCATGAAGTTGTTAATCTTGTTACTAATGAAGAAGGTCGAGATATTCGTAAGGTTGCGATCGTGAACCTAAGGATAAACGAGAACACTCTCCCAGCTCTTCTTTCAAGGACACGAGACATAGACTCCGAACTAAGGATCTTGGTTTATAAGAAGCTCATCAAACACAAAGTACATCTGATAAATTTGAAGCTTACCGACACATACAAAATTATCTACGATGGACTCTTTGCTCGGGAAGAAGGCGTTCGAGAACAATGCGCAGCCTATCTTCGTGAGGTTTACTACATGTTCGAGCCAGCTGGAGATGGCACTTCATCTACTACCAAAGCCAGTGATAAGGCTGAAGAGTCCAGACAAACTTATCTTACAGTCAAAACGGCAATATCTAGATTCTTGAAAATTTTTCAGATTCAGAAATCGCTGATACATCCTCAGATATACGAGCTAGTTGAGGCCATTATTATCCAAGCGATCAGAGTCACCATTCAACCTGAGAAACTCGATGCTTATGTTAGGGAGTTCATTAAACTCGACTTGAAGCAACAGAAACTCCTCAATGCTCATCCAGAAGAAATTTTTTTCATTCGAGTTGTTTGCCAATACGTTACCAAACATTCATCCGAGTTCCCGTCATTAAACGCCACGATTGATGACTCATTCCCAAGTCTCGCTGAATTCAGTAAAGTCATGGATAAATTTTTCGGAAAGCGGGATCTCCTCAGCACTTACCAGGTCATACTTCTAGCAGATCTGCTATTAAATAGCGATGAGACAGGAAGACAAGCATTAATTACGAGTCTTCGCACAATCCTCATGGATACAAATGCGACACTGCCAATCGTGGATGAGGATGGGCCACAAGAAGAACACAATGATGTTTTTCCTGAAAAAAATGAGAAGATGCTAGAATTAGAGTGCTACGCTCAATCCTTTCTGGACACTCCAATTGTTCAGAATGTAGATGATTTGGTTCCAATCATCGTGAGAACATTAAGAAAGCTATTAGATGACAAAAACAATGCTTTTTCAACTTTATTATTGGAAACCATTTCAATAATAAGAGAACCTATGGATAAAAGCCAAGAGTTAGAGCGCGCTGAGTTAATAGAGGAGAGGAAGCGACTTGTTAAAAACATAGAGTATTACGATAATGCAATCAAGGAAGTTGACGAAAAACTGCTTCAACAGAAGAATGCCAAAAAAAACAAGCAGCAACAAACAACAGAACCTCTGGAAAAAGAGAAGGAAACATTAGAACAAGAGAGGGCACCGTATCTTACTAAACTCAACGAGGTCGATAAAAAGACTGCAGGTATAAACATTAGATGTCTCAATATCGCTTGTAGTCTCCTTGAAAATTGCAAGTTATCACTTACAGATCCAGGTAAATATCTACCTCTCTATGAGATTATCAACCACTTTATTTGTTAAGGAATCATGGGATTGTTAGGCTCATTTATCGGACCTTGCTTCCAAGAAGCTAACAGCCAAGTTAAAGACCTCTCTTTCAAATGTCTCTCTCTTTATCTGCTGCTCGATAAACACACATGCACAGATTATATGAAAGTGTATAAGAACTTAATCGACGAACACTATGAAAGAGGTGAATCTGTACCTTCTCTATTGACAGCAATCAAAGCCTGCTTTGACTTCTTCCTCGTTTTCAAGTTTGGAATTGAAGATGAAATGGTCTTTGATAATGACGATGAGGAGCATTTCGAAGCTCAAGATGTTCTTGAGAGTCTCACTGCTCTTATGTTTAGTGGTGACATTAATACCAAAAAAATTTGCGTCGAAGGATTCTGCAAGCTTCTCTTCAACAGCAAAGTGAAAAATCCCACCCATCTTCTATCACTATTGATGCTGCTATGGGTCAATCCAAGTCAAACCCTAAATGAAGGAACTAAAATAATTCAAATATTGTCCATGTTTTTCAAAGCGTACACTCCATATTCCTACAGCTGTCTGAAAAGCAGTGAGCAAGCTATAGAGATTTTGATTGAATTACTATATCATGTCTCCGAGAGCAGAGATTTGGAATTCTATCAAGAACTCTCAACTTCAGAACTGAGCGAGGATTTTTTCAGCATGATACTCCGGACTGCGCTGTCATTGATGAAGAAGGAAGAATACAAATTCACAATCACTGAGGAGGAAGAAGAAGATAAAATTTCACCACTTGAGAGATTTTTCATTTTTTTATTGCTGTTTACATCCGAAAAGGAAAAACCTGGGAAACCGTACAAAAAGCTCCTCTCAAAAAGTCTCAATCAATTCGAGTTCGATAAACTCCCCACATTCAATAAAGTGCTTTTGACGAGATTCATTAATGAAATAGCTGATGAAAAAGATGGAGGCCCTTTCAAAGATTATCTGAAAAAGCTCAAACTTCAAGAGGAAGACGCCAAGCAAATTGATGAAGAGGAACTGAACACTGTCGATAAAGGGCTTGCTGAAGAGATTAGAAAATCCAAACTTGAAGCAAAGCATCTCGTCAAATACCTTCTAGCTTATAGAGCCCTGCTAAAAAAGGAGAAGAAAAGATCACAGATTCCTGACTTAATTGAACTCGATATGGACTTCCTTAAAAAAAAGCCTAATGAGAATGATAATATTCTAGCATTGATGGAAGCCGTAGGCAGAAAGCGTCTAGGATCGAAAAAGAAGAAGAAAAAGAAGAAAAAGAAAAGCAAACCTGCTAAAAAGAAAGAAGTAGTTTCTTCAGAAGAGAACGACTCAAGTAATGAAGATGATGGAAGTGACTCGAAGGAGAAGCACGAGAAAACAAAGGCAAAGACGAGTCGCAAAAAATCAGCTCAGAAAAAAGGAAGCGACAAAGGGAAAAAAAGATCCAAAACTCCAAGCAAGAACAAGAAGAAAGAGATGATAAGTAGTGAAGAGAGCTCTGACACTGATGAAAAAGAACATGAAAAAGACAAAGACACTCAGAAAGAGAAGGAATGCCAAAAAGAAAAGGAGAGCCAGAAAGAGAAAGATAGTCAAAAGGAGAAAGAGAGTCAGAAAGAAAAAGAGAGCCAGAGAGAGAAAGACAGTGTGAAAGGAAGTCAAAAGGCTCAAGAAAAGAGCGATAACGATTCCCAAAAGATGAGTGAAGAAGACTCTAAAGGTCGTTCTAAGAAAACTCAAAGTGTAAAGAAGAACGATGAAAAACAATCAAACTCCTCTAAAACAGCAACAGACAGATCCAGCAAAAAGCCTCCAAGAAAAACGAAATCTAAAGCTTCAGTCCCGAAAGGGAAAGAATCAACAAAAGAGAAAGATCTGGAGAGTAAAAGTTCTGCAAAGAAAGGGAAGGCTCCTGAGAATAAGAGTACGGATAAAAAAAAGACGAAAAGTTCGAAATTTATCGAGAGTAGCGAAGAGGAAGAAGAAGAATATTCTGATGATTATGATGAGAGCGACATTGAAGATGAGTTTTCAGACGAGGATGATTATGAGGACCGTTATCATGACGACGATGAAGATGAAGACGATGATGATGACGATGATATTGCTGATGAAGATGATGAAGACGATGAGGAGGAGGAGATAATTAAGAGGCCTGCCAAAAGAGTAAAGAAAAACACTCATTCAAGTATAAAATATTAATGTATTGAATCATTGAACTAACTTCCTGATTTAAGTGATATACTGATCAGGCCATTATTGCTATTTTATAGTACAGAGAGGACCAATGGAGAGTTTTCTCGACTAAAGGAGAATTATACACCTAACGTAAGCTAATGCATTGAATTTATATATACAGTAGGCTATACTTAATGAGAACATTTTACCCATTGATCTTCGTTTTTCTATCAATTAAATTATAAATATAAAGATGGAAAACAAGCAGGATCTATAGAATTTCTTCTGACTAAATATTATACACTGGATATCAGAGAGATAAACAAAAAATGAAGTTTATCAATTTTTCATGAAGTAAGCCAAAATAATGCTCTTTTCACATTTTTTACAGGTAAGGAATATAATTCCAGCATGAGAATGTTTCTATTTGGTTGTTAAATCAGTATCGCATAATCATCATCATTGTTATCATTATTGATGCTTACTCTCCACTCTCCATGTACAAAAATAATTTGTTTATTCTAGCACTTCGATGCAAGAATCCCTTATATTCCAAGAGAGGCAAAGATAAAGAAGAAATCAATTCTGAAAAATTTAACTCTTAAGCGGTAATCAAGAGAAAAGATTAAATACCAATAAGTTTCCTTCTCATAAGGTCAGACTTCACATTGTTGAAGATATATATTAAAAAATTATTTATGCAAAACTTACTGCTCTGAATTGGTCAATAAGCAATAAAATATGGAAAGGTTTGATTCCGGAAAATTCATAGGAGGAATTAGACACTTGAATCGAGATTTAGGAAAGGGTATTATCGATAAGAAAGTGCTATTCTCGCATACCCAAACCCATGCTCAGGATGTGCAAGAAGCCATTCAAACCAAATTAAAAGAGCGCAACCGACGATATATTGAACAAAGACGCAAAAAACAAGACGAAGCGGACAACAACGATAGCACTCTAGCAAAATCGAATTCTCTGATAAAAGTTTCTGGTGATAAGCATATCTCGGAGAGTTTGAATCTCAACATAGGCCGACAATCACAAATATCGAGTAGAAGCCAATTGCGAGCGAAATTGGCTTCACCAAATAGTCATATTGACCGAAATACGAAGCCACACAGATCTTTGCTTCTCACGAGTAGCAGCACAATGAGAATTAGAGATCCTATCATCACCTCAAATAAAGGAGCTCAAATGTTTGAGCTTCCCATTTCAAGAAAGAATCAATCATTGGAACATTCGAATAGTAGTAAGCGATTAATGACAACGAATGTGAGTATGCGAGCGACAACTAATGATTTTACTTTGCCTTCACCATCTGGATTAAGCAATTCCACTCGATCTCAATTTTTCCAACCCTCTGACAGTCGGACATCTCGGCGAAACGGACTTCCTCACGCGAGTCCTTTTGTCAGAGAATTGAGACCAAAGGAATCCAGCTTGGATAAAAAATCCATGAGAAAATTCTTAACCGCGCGTCGCATACTGACTGTGATAAACTCAAGTTCTAAAGATCTTGCTTTCAGTGGACAAAGAGAGTGGTTTCACTCGGGGGACAAGACAAAGCAGGCTGTAGAGGATTACTATCGAAACTCTTTAGAAACTCTGGAAAAAGCAAGCGAAGCATTAAATAATGCAATTCAAGTTCGGAAAGATAAAACCCAATTAGATAAGTACCTAAATGAAGTGCTCAATTATGCGCAAAAGTCCCACAATATCGAATTTTATATTGCAGCCCTTAAAGTTCAAGCAAAGGTTCTGATCAAATATAAAGATCTCTACAGAGCTATTACTAACTTTAAGGTAATCAAGCGGACTTGTGATCACAACATTGATTTCAGATCGCCTGACACTGCAACTATCAAAAATTATTTGCTTCATAAACTTTCTGCGTATAAAAACTTGGGCAGGTGTTTTCAGGACATTCAAAATCACAAGATGGCCATATTTTATTTTGTAAAAAGCTTACAGACTGCTTGGCTCCTCGAAGATCGGCGGAGTGAGTTGCGTGCTTATGATGCAATTGGACTACAATACTATTACATGGGCCAGATAGAAGATGCAAATTTCTATCATGAAAAAATGATGAATGGAGATATGGAGAAACAAAACAGTGACCTTCGTGCTCTCGGAATACAAAAACTCAAGTCAAACATTCAGGATAGACATGAGAACAGACACAAAGCTAAATTCAAGGCTTTCAAATCTATTGAAGAGGAGCTGGTTTCAACAAGTATCCCAGCTAGTGAAGATGAATTTGAGCTTCCTGAATCAACCAAGCAAAAATTGGTAAAAGAAGAAGAAAACAGAAAAGAGACATTAATATTAACTAAAACCGAAGAGAGAGCGAAACTTACAGCGTTTGCTAGAGAGCAATACAAGTTCCAAAGAAATATAACCCTAAGGAGGCATATAAATGCAAGTCAATTGCAATCGAAGAACCAAAATCATGGCTCAACAGAAGCGCAATCGATTATTGAGTCTTTCCTGGGACAACCAAAGCCAATGATTAATATTTCTCATCTCTCTCCAAATAGGTTCTTGAGAAATTATCATAATGCAGATCCAAAAGAAATCGTCAATGCTTATGTAAGCACCGAAAAACTTTACGGTGGCAGTGGTCGAGCAATCATTCTAGATCGCACAAGTCTTGAAAGTATCCGGCATTATCTGGATCAATTTAAGAATAATTTGCTCCTTGCTAAAATTGAGTTGGAGAAAATTGCCGAAGAAAGAATTCACACAGAAATTCCAACAAACGAGAAGACAGGAAAGTGATAAAATATATATATAAAAGACAAAAAATAATTGTGTTATCAGATAACCAGTAATTTTGGTGTGAAAGAAAATTGTTCTCTTTAAATTTGAGAGTTAGAGGAGTTTACACTCTCTTCCTTGATTTTAATCACTTGTATATAATTTCCTAGGTTCAACTATTCATATCAAATCCAAAATTTTCTGATTAGACATTGAGTGTTTTAAAGCATAGTCTCTTGACTCTCAACACATGATATTTCACCGATAAAATATCGTAATATTTTCAAACAAGGTAAGCTGGAACACTCCAAAAAATTTTGCTTTTATTATTCACTGAGACGATTTCTCAAGTTGGGGTTTTGGGGTTTTGGGGTTTTGGGGTTTTGGGGTTTTGGGGTTTTGGGGTTTGATTGTTTTTCAT
>ENA-UOUE01000984-UOUE01000984.1-compost-metagenome-genome-assembly--contig:-NODE-984-length-20473-cov-16.384046_pt1 | contig 20473 bp, 14 predicted proteins | sample MGYA00238146_ERZ747223 | MGnify/ENA primary metagenome ERZ747223 (study PRJEB28781, sample SAMN06268865) | compost metagenome | isolation source: single cell | place: USA: California, Emeryville, Joint...
CTAAAACACTAGATTGGTGTCGAAATGTTGTCTCGAGGTCCTTATTTCCTCACTCAAATTCATTATAACTATGGTAAAAGCACATCAGGTCCAGCAAAATTGATTAATGGTGTCATCAGAAATTCTCTCCATCCTGCAAAATTAAAATCCCAGCAATCAGAATTGAGAAATTCACAATACAAATAAAATATAAAGAGGATCGCAGATGTCACCTAACAAAAAACTTTTCTTTCAGCTGCTCCTGGTTATCATCACTATTCAAGCGGCATCAAGCTCGTGCAAGTCATATGATTACTATTATAATGGCCAATGCTATGATTATTGTCCTCGTGGAACATACAGTAATTATTCATATGCCTCTAATACGTCCAGCTACATCTGCTTGGACTGCCCGAGCGAATGTGCCTACTGTAGTAGAAATTCTACAACAAAAGCGTTATACTGCACCTCCTGCAGAAATGGTCTCGGAGCTACAGCGACGGGAGGCTGTCATGATGTATTCGATGTTGTGGTGAAGCCTACGATCGCGCTTGCTATCTATTTAGGAGCGTTTATCACTTTAAAAATAGTGGCGGATGTGCTCAGACGGAAAAAGCTCCAAGCAGGACAGCAAGGTGTGCCTCCTGCATAAAACATCTCCAAAAACACATTAATCACATTGTAAGACTGATGGTGAGGGCAGGGATGATAACTCATGAGATTATTGAACCTCCATTGGAAAATGAAGCGAGATGGTGTGTTTTGAGACTGATTTCTCATTGTTTATTATATCTATATTGGTCGTATCTCGTATGAAAAACATTTTGCTTTTTATATTAAAATTCATAACGAGAGGCAACTTATCCTGTTCCTTATTGCCTGAAGTACTTATCGAACAGAGGTTAAGATGATAACCCTGCAATGAGAAAAAAAACTTTTGCTGTTTATATTTGAAAAAGATTTAGTAAGTAAATATCGCTAAAAGGCTTGAAAGCCGGGTGTTTAACAAAAAGTGCACTGATAGCCACGTTAAACATTCAAAACTTGTTAACAGAAGATGGCGCAGTATAGATTTTCCGATCTGGCATATCTAACGGCATCTTAGATTGAATATGGGTAGTCGACAACACTTCGGAAGTTTTAAATTGTATCGGCAATGTATCTTCTTTAATGATGATGGGCTATTGACTGTCTTGAAAAGATGTTTACGCTGGTAGACTATTTGTATTTTTGTATCTTACCTTAGTTATGATATAATCCTCAGCGATACTTCGATTTGCACCTGGAATCAGGACTGTCTAAGTAAAACAGCATTCATTTTGACTGGCAACAAAGTGAAGCAAAATTCTTTTAAACAGTTTTCAAACGCTGGAAATTTTGAAGTATGATCAGAATGCTTCGCAAATGCGTATGAGAACCTGTTTTATTTCACTCTAAATCAAAATTAATTAGGTTTTTTTATTAAAAAGGAAGCTTATTGACATCAGTCAAAATCAATCAAATGCGATTAAAGGATCCTCTTACCCTCCTGTTGCTGCTTCAAACTATTTTGGTGGTTGCCTCCACTCAAGGTAATGAGACGTTAGCATCTTGCAAAACACGATATCAATATTATTATAATGGAGAGTGCTACAGTATATGCCCAAGTGGAAGTTACAGCAGTTCATATACTAATTCCGCATGCTTGGATTGTCCGAGGCCATGCTCTGAATGCGGATACAATTATACTTCGGAAGCAGTTGAATGCACCTCATGTGCAAATGGACTTGGCATGACAAAATCAGGGAAATGCTTCGACACTTATGATGTAATCTTCAGACCTCTTATTGCAGTTGCTATCTTCTTAGGAGTTTTAATATCTTTAAAAGTGGCTATGGAAGTATTTTTTTGGACTAAATCTCGAGGCGCGCGTCGGAATAGCTCGGCATAATACGTTCGAGAACGAGTTTGCTTCTGACTTGCTACTTAACTGTAAATCTATCGATCGATATTTTAAAAAGTAGGTCTTTTCTTGTTTCATTTTTTTTTTTTAAATAGGATATGTATATGTAAGCTTACATTGATAAACATTTCTTTCGAGAATACATATTATGGGTTGTCTATGAGGAGCAATAAATGGAATAATTTTCGGGATGTTATTCAGAGTTTTGGTTCACATTCCAAGCTAGAATATTTCCTTTGAAATCATATGTTTGAGATTAATTTGCTGAAGCTTGAAAAAGTGAAAAGGGCTTGAATAAAATGGTGCATTAGATTCGTTCGAGTTGGAAATTATGTATAGCATAGTTGAGCTTTTATCACAACTTGAGAAGTCTTTGATACCACATTGAATCCTTGGGGCAGGTTGTTACAATCGTTTGAGGTCTCTGCAACATATGACCCTCTTTTTTTTTTTTGGGGGTGGGGATAAAAAAGCTCTGGAAACAAAACTTATCATCTGACCAGAAAATTTATGAGGAAAAAATAGATGACAGCTGAGTGAGATACTCAATGTCTTTTGGCTATGAGATTGACACCAACTCCATGTAAAGCTTTTTTACCTGAAGAATTCCTCATTTTACCATGTCTTGTGAAAAAAAAGATTAATTTCCTTCTTTTATGAGAAGGTATTGTTTCGATCTTTCTTGAAATATCATAATTAAGGTCATAAAGAGCTTCAGCAGAGAACATGCAGAGCGACTGCATTGCAAATTAAAGTCGTGAAAACCTTGAATGCCTGCTCGGCTCATAATGATTTATAGGTTGGCTCTTTGAAATCTAATTGATAACTTGGTCATCGATTTTTGTTCAAAACCTCTAAATTTTAATCAACAATTCAAACTCTCGAAAGGAATATATGTAGCAGAATTGCTGCTTAATGATATAATTTAGTTGAAGAAGATCTTACAGCAAAAACTTTGTCTTATTCTTTATGTTTAGACCTTATACGAAAGTCTATAAAACAATTTTTCATCGAATCGGAAGTATCTTCTTCACGAACAGATGAAAAGGATGTCATCTAAGTAGTCGATCTTCTCTCAGAAAAGAGAATTCTGAAATTCGAAACTAATTTATTAACTACTAATTTACAGCATGCCCTTAGTTATTTCATTTTTTTTCGCTCTACTAGCACTTCTCTCCCAGCTCACTTTCGGCGACCTCGTTTGGTCGACCAATTCATTCTTGCAAGCCCCAGTCATCGCTGCCTCTGGAACAACTAACGCTTCGTTTCTTCAAAATAACGTCGTTTTAATCCGCGGAGACATTTCCTCAGGCCAAAACTATCTCGGAGCAACCACCAGCAACTCCGATGGGACTTATAACTTCTTCTTAAGAGCAATGAACGCAACATCCTTACAAATCAATGGTTCAGATATCCCAATCTCCACCAAACTACCGTCAAATAATTTCAAATACACATCTACATCAACCGGTTATTTCGCCTTAGCATTAGTGGACATCGACGAGTTCTTATACAACCAAATCTACATTTACTATCTATTGACCAACGCTACAGTCTTCCGAAAGATCGCGTTGACAGCTAACCAGGATTATTCTGTAACGTATTCTATCTCTGATGTTTTCAACAACGAAGAAATGATCCTCGTTGCTTATGATGAAGGAGAGATTTTGAACGGGACATTCGAGGGATTCAGCTTTAATTTGAATTCGATGACCCTTGTAAATCACAGCGTGAATAATCCGATTCAAATGGCTATTGCTGATACTGATACAAGCGGCCTATGTGATGCATTGCCTTACACCGGCTCCGCTTATTGTATTTGGAAGAGCAATGGCATTGTATATAGTGCTGAAGTGAATCTGACGAATAGTACCGTTGGGACGGTTCAGACCCTTTTCACGGATGATACAGTTGCCGGGGTTGTCTACAGCACTAGTGATGTGCTTGCGGCTCAAGGATATTACGTCGGGTTGGTTGATAAAGCCGAAGCGACAAACGATCATATGATGGCTGTGTTTTCGAATTCAGATGCAGCAGGGGTTACGTTGAAAACATTAGCAACCACGACAGCGCAAATGAAGATCACGGTGCGGTCGATGTTTGCGTTCTATGCTGGGTTCGGAGCAGCGTATTCTACGGTGAATGCTGATGAAACACTCACGTGGAGCTATCAAACGTATTTGAGAGATGGGAGTTCAAATGGAACTGAGGTGACGATCGCTACAGTGACTACAGATTATCCTGGTTCGACGTTCTTGACGACGGAAATGTTCGCGAGAAGATCGCTAATGGTGCTTGGGAGTCAATCAGATAGTGCAGGAGTGACTCCGTATCTATGGTATGGCATGCTCTTGAATCAAACGATGAACGCGGCGATATATTTGAAATTTTCATTGGTTTTCTGTGTGTTTGCGTTGTTTTGCATGTTCAATTATTAAACACATCACATTGTTATTATTAAAAGGATGTCGCAAGCTTTTAAAAAACACTTATTTTTCATTAAAGGATTTTAGAGAGAGAGAGCCAGCTTCTTCTCTTGAATAAGGGTAGAGATATATCTGAAAAACCGAATTGTTAGCTATTCCTTCATGCAATATATTCAACACCCTTCTTCATATATATATTCTCCATCCTTTGTATATGAATGAGTAAAGAGTTTCTCTCATGGAAGTAGAGACAAAAAAATTTATTGATGTTCTTCTATATGTAAAGTGGGATCAAGTAAGTGTAGATTGATATTATCAAGCAGAATACAATAACCTAATAATTAATAAATGTCAGCTTGCTGACAATTTACCCAATTAGAATCTTATTGGGTCCTTTTTCAGTCATGGTCGACAAGTGGTAGATTTATTTTCGGGTCTAATGCAAGTACAAGGCTTTGGCTCATCCAAACAGCTTTCCGATTTTTTAAAGGGGTCATGGCCATCGTAATATGGATCTTGATGGAGAATGGCTCAAAATAACCGAATGTTGATAGAGGAAAAATTTACTTGTCTGCATTTGCTCAAATAATATTTTGCCAGCGGTTTTCGACTAACCATCTCCGTATAGTTCACTTTGTCTGTCGACCACGGGTTGCATTGGGCTTTTAAAAGCATCTGAAGGTAATAAATCGAAAATAAACACAATGATCGCTTTCATAGATTATCATACCTTGAGAATTTCAATGTGGTTATTTTGAATAGCAAAATAAAGAGGAGTTCTCCCAAGCTAGATTAGTAATAGCATTACTCACTCAAATCCATTTGTATAAAATAGTTACCAAGTCCTGAACGTTGAGATCAGCTCCATTTTTTATTAACACATCTGCAATTTCGGTGTAGCCTCTCTTTGCTGCCCAATGGAGAGCAGTTTGATGCACCTAATCACCGAAACATTTGCAAATGTAGCAACCTACTGAAGTAAAGGAAGACTTACATTATCAAAGTCGTAGACGAGGTATTTATTTTGGATAAGGAGTAATTCTACCGTAATCAGCTCGCCCGTCTTAGCAGCGAGGATGAACTCTCTTGCATGGTCTTTCTCGTAAGGCTGGGAGCTAAAAATTTTCTTCTTAGAGATCTATAATCACCAGTAAAATAACCCTTCAAACTAAGTATTAGTATACCTCCTTAGGGTCAAGTTTCAAAAGCTGAAAATATTTAATCGCATCAACCAATGCCTTTCTGACGACCTTATAATCTCTTTTTCTGGCCTTCGGAATCACCTGATGGCTCTCCTCTTTCACGCTGAACGTCAGACAAAATTCGGTCGGAAGACTTGCTAATGCATTTTGAGAAGGACCAGGAGATACGAAGCTCATTCCTGGAATTTTTTCTAGCGTCTTACTTTGAATTTCTTCTAAAACCCGGTCATTCTCTTTATTCCAGAGCCTTTTTATTGGCGAACTTTTCTTTGGGGATTTTTTCATTGTTGTGTTCTCCTCGGTACAAGTACTGCTAGAATTTGTTTGATTCTGTGAATTAAGAGTGAGCACTCCTTCATTTTTCGAAGGAGTTGGATCAGTCATCACAATGGAGTTCTGCTTTGAGAGTCCCAATTTTTGTTCTAAGGTGACGGAGCAAAGGGTCTTAGAATGGAATAACCGGCGATTCTTTTTCATCTTTGCTCCTGAGGAAAGTTGTGTAATACTCTGGCTCTGGGACAGATCTCTATGAGACACACACTGAGACTGACTCTCAGGAGTTTTAAAGCCTTCAACAACAATTGAGGTTTCAAAAATATCGATTGGCAGACAATTGTTTGCAGCTTTGTCCTTTGGAATTTCGATGGATCTCAGCAAGGATCCTTGCTGAAAATCCTCAGCTACTGACGCGACGGACCGCTTCCGCTTAAAAAAATTATTGAAATTCGTCGCAACCCTCTCCTTGTAAATTTCTCCAAGCGAAGGAATCGTTGATTTGGTGCCTTCATCGGCTGTTCTGTCATTCGCAACACTCAGCTTTGAGCTTGAAATGCTGCTTATGCTACAAGTAGAGTTTTTGCTACTCGTGAATAAAGTCGTTCTCCGCCGTACTGGTCGTCTGAATTGAGGAGTAAGTAGACTCCCCAATTTCCCTGAAGCATGCTTTGAGACACAGTCCACGGGATTGGCCGCAACAAAATTATCACAGCTGTGCTGTAGGTGCTCTCGGTCTTGTTGGCTTTCTTTTTCTTTAGCTCCGTTGATACTTTGAACCGGTTGGGTTTCCAGATTTAATTCCGAGCAAAGGTCTTTTAGTAAGCACCGAGGTGTAGTGTTTTTAGAAGGCCGTACTCGCCCAGCAAGAGCTATTGTAGCAGCATTTGTCGTAGGAGAAGTAATCCTTAGATTTGAGTCATTCTTAAGCAATCCATGAGGAAATTGGCTGGAAAAACTCATTTTTCGACCTAAATGTATTGATTTTGGAGTCTGAGTGACCGGTGGCTGGTCTGGTGAATGATATTCAAAGCTTTTCAGCTCAGAACGCTGTTTCTTGTGTGTAGGCAAGTTTTCACTTGTCTCAATTCGTTGGGAGGTATATTTTCCAGCGGGAAAGAGATTAAATGACTTTGTATTCGAGAGAGGTTTCTTAACCTGGTTGCTAGGGGATATAACGGGTAGCCGCGTGACACAAGGACTTAGCTGCATGAGCTTGAGATTAGCAGATAGATAGTCTGGGATTTGCAAATAATTTAAAAGATAAATTTATTTGGCAGTTGGGTGTAGCTGATTAAAAGTATCAGTGATGGATAGCAGCGCTTAATCGAGTTGGTAAAATTAGCATAGAAGCAAGCTTGAGTTTAGTAAATCAAGCGAGAATGTTTATCGAAATTCGTGTGAATTTCTGCAAAGTCGTATTTTTTCAAAGAAGAAATGATGATGTCTCGCTCTAAAATTTTTGCATTTACATGTCTCAACTACATCAGTCGGCTATCCTCCGAAATGTCTATTGAGAAAATGGCAGATGAACAAGCTTGAGTTATCAGATAAATTCGTATGAAATATCATTTTTTTCAATAGTTTTCTTGAAGTCATCATTCTTATTAGCTATTCTCATGGGGTTATGCTATTAACATATACCTACTCTGAAATTGAATCTGATAAAGTTTACGTTGGACTAGATTTCAAGAAGTTGAAAGCTTTTTTGTGACAACTTGCCGAAAATCCTTGTTCCGAATCACCAACTGACAAAAATTACTGAATGCCGTTATTGTACCAAACAATAAACATTCAGCTTTCTGATATACCTAAGATCCTAACAGTTCAGCAGAGGTACTATTCTCAAATCAAATAGGTTTTGCATATCAAGGAAAATTGTATCCTTTAATCACTAAGCTTAAGTTCATTCACAGCAGGTGCAACTATTGACCAGGCAAAGTTATTGGAGAAGACACCAGCGTTAACAATAACTAGATAATCTTTCGGATTTTTTGGATTCAAACTCAAAAATTTGCGAAAAATAAAAATGAACGTCAGTTTTCCCAGAGCATTAAGTTTGCTCTCTTCACGTTTTTATTTGGAAGCAGTTCCAGTTGTGTTACTTAAAGGGGTAACACCACGGATTACTTCTCATCAGCCGACAGCTATGCTGGTTTTTTATCCAAAATTTTCGCACAATATTAATTTATTCTAAACAATATGCAAAATTCCTCTCGAGCCAAATTCATTAAACGTTAAAGTCTTTCTATTCTTCCTCACCTATGTGACCTTTATCTCCCTCCTCTTGCTTTCTAATTGCTAATGGATCGGGGTTAATTAACTGAAAGCATGAATCAAATAATGTTTACAAGGATTTCCATTTCAATCAGGCATTTCCTCTAATTCTAGAATATCTGAACAGATTTATTATCCACAAGCGATTAGCAGTGAGCTTATGAACGAGCTTGAACACGTTTTTCTGTTCAATTTTTATAAATTAACCCGAAGTCTTTTTTGATTCTAACATGGAATTAACTAGTATCAATTATTTAAGCCAGCGAAATCCGAAAAAATAATCTAATAAAAATTTGAATTTCGGTCAACTCGAATCAAAAATGAGATCTTCTCTTTTATCTCTCTGTTTCTTGCTCGTCTTAGTCACCATCAACGCTCAAGAGCGCCAGCTGGGTAAGCTACACCTCTCATCTCTCTCTCTTTTTGCTAAAGTCTTCATATTTAGTGGGAGGAATAACGATCCATCAAGACCCATCAATGGAAGAGACGACCCCGCTACTTGAAACCGGTTTCAAACAAATGCAGGCCCGTAATAGTGACTTCAACTTGGGCGAAATGCAAGAAGCGAAGGTGCTGGAGTATTCGACTCAAGTAGTCGCTGGTATTCTCTCGAGAATCCTCGCGGAGGTCACAACAGCGAAAGGAACCTATTTGGTTTACTTCGAATCCCTTAACCAGCCTTGGACTGGCCTTAATAACCACTTGGAAAAGGGATGCTACCTCCCTGAACCAGTCAAAAGCTCTTGCATCCTAGCTTCAAGCGCTGAGGCATGCAAGAAATTGGTCATGACAGATGGAAAGTGCGTATAAACATGCTTGAAAATAATATGAGGCCTTCTACATGTTTGGGGGTCCTAACATTATTAATAGCGTATTAACTTCTCATATTATTTGCATTAACTGATGGGTTTATTGTTAACTAACTTCATATATGATATCATTAATTCATAAGAACTGCCCTTAAGCGAATACTGAACTACTAACCCGAGAAAGAATAATAATATCACCAAATACAGTCTCATACCTTCTGAACCGTTGCCTCTGTTTGTGTAATTCTTTTTTTTGTTGTGAAAATAAATAATATATTCACATTTAAAACGATCAATTCCGAGATCGTTGAAGAACCAATCAAAACAAGGAATTTTACATAAAGACTTATAGGATAAACAATGTGGAAACTGTATGTGAATACAATAAATAATTGTCGAAATAACTATGGATGCGTTATTAGAAAAAGAAATGTCAAAAAAATTGAACTTTGAAAAAGTATTCTGTAGAGAAAAGCTCCTTCTAACTTGTTCTTAGAGTTAAGCTTATGAAAAAAATTAACCTTTGGTCGATGACGTGAACCTCTTCGGTTCTTTTTTTAAAAAAATTGTTTGAAGGGTCCTCGTCATCTAATGTAAAAGAAACAGAAAAGATCAAATAATGGAAAAAAATTGTTATTTTTCTGGTAAATTCAAAGATGCCGCTCGAGCGCGAACAGCGTCTTGCTCACATTTCAATCATTTCAGGATCGTCCAGATAAAGTTGGTCCAAAAAAGGAACATCAGCGTGATTTCTTCTTTGTTCAGAGAGTTTGTTTTCCTTGTTTTTATCTCACTGTATTGGTTTTTCACCTGCTGATGGTATAACCGAGCCCATCCCAGTCTCTCAAGGAAATTTGCCGGGATTGAATAGCATCTACAAATTTTGCATTTTCCACAACATTCCTTCGCGAACCTTCCTCGTGTGTGGTTGTAATACCGGCAAAGCCATGGTTGCAGCGCCATTAACGCAAAATCGTCAAAATTAGAGATTTTGTCTTTAAACTTCGAATCTCTTTCGATTTCGAGGTATAGGAATGTGTGGATGAATAGCATGTTTAAAGTGAAGAATACTTTGCAGTAGAGGAGAATAAACGCTTGCTCGCATTCAATAGTGTTTAGATTTATTAGAAATAAAATATCCTTGAAGTTATTCGTGTGAGTACGCAGATGATTCGCGAACTTATCAGCGCTGAAAAAGCTTTCCCACTCACCTGGCGTGACCAAGCAGACTTTCTGGTTTTTCATGTAGCAGACCTGCTCTCGATGTTTCTTCCAAATGTTTATTAGAATACCCCGCTGTATTACCCGCAGCCTTTCATCGTCAAGCACCGTGCCTTTGAACAAGGTCACGAGATTATTGATTATTGAGTATAACAGAATAAAGGATTTAGAGGCAAATTCGTTGTCTTGGTTATTGAGTTGCTTTAACATGATTTTGCAGAGCTTTCGACAAAATTTCAGAGAATTTTTCTTGCAAGGAAGCGCCATTTCGTAATTTTCATGTACTTTGACTTGCTTCAGATGTGGAAGGTCATGATTGCTCTCGCTTCCGGTGTCCATAGATGGCTCGGAACACCTATACTCAAGTTTTTGCTCTTCATTTTCAAGTTCCATAGAGCTAGTTAGCAGAACGGTATTTGTAGACGTGGCGGTCAAAGGCTGAGGACGGGCTGAATCCATTGCTGTGAGGTATGTCGTTTGGAGAATTTCTGTTTCTTGAAATAACTGCTGAGGTAGAAATTAGAATCAATTGAGAGATCTCGAAAAAAGATTACCTTAAAAGCGACCAAAAAGTTATCGATGACTTCAAAAAGAGGTATCTCTAAAGTTTTATTTTCTTTAGAATTCTGCGATAGAAAGGATGCTCTTTATGATTTTCAGTAAATCAGTAAAATATTCTAGATTAATTTATCGCAGCGATACATGCGTTCACTGGTTTTTAAATTTTATTCCGGATGACAACCGAACAAACTCAATTCACTTCGATTCAAAAAGCGCCAATACCTAACGTCCAAACTCAAAAATAAAATTTATTGGGATCTATTTCATATTCCATGCATCATGAGCGATACAAAGCCTTAATAATTATTAGAATCACAGACAAGCTAACAGCCACAAATTGACGTTCTGACCAATTTTTTTTTATAATGGTTGACTTCAGTTAGCAAGGGAAAATTTGAATGCAAAGGCTGTAAAAGAAAGAAAAAGAGTTCGTTGGTCATGAAAAGTGAGACAAGTTGTCTTAAGCGGTTTTTCTTTGTCTGAATCAACGTATTTCAAACATCTTACAGATGAGACCATTGGTTTGCGGCGATCTCTTGTGCATCAAATTAAGGAGCTGTTATTTCCTGAGTGCCGAAAACAGGAACTGTTTGTTGCAAGGAATATTGACCATTCAAATACTGTTTAAATTTCGGGTAGAAAAATAAATTTGAGAACCGCGATGTAGCTTTTTGTTAAAAAGAGAGAGGAGTTATATGAAAGATCGAAATTACAAATGAACTGTGGAAAAGTGTCTTGTAAGAGGAAAGCTTCACTCAAAGAGGGAGCTGGATAAGTTTCTAACTCCATCAAATACACTGAGAATCAATAAATAGCAATTTGAAAAGATTTCGAATTTGGCGAGCCGACTTCTCCTCTGCCGAGCATATCTCCGGACAGCTCTGAGAAATAGCTGAAGTCAAATGACGATTTCAAGCAGGTTAGCAAGGCCAATCAATGAACTTTTTTTTCGAGTCATATTATTGTATTTAAGTACAGCCGAGGTGGCTGTCAGGTTGGCTAATCTTAAGGAATAACTCTATCTTCCGAAAAGCTTCGCTAGTGTCTAGCTCTTCCTGTCTTATTAACTTGATGGCTGCAATTTTTTTGTTTTTTATATTTACTAAATGAACCTTGTGCTCACTCATCGAATAATTTTCTTTAGCGTCAATGCAATTCGAAGGACTCACGACTCGATTCGAGATTCATCAATAAGAGTATGGGTTGGCGAAAATAGCTTCCATAGTAATAAGGTATAAGGGGTATTAAGTCAATACGTAATTAATTTCTATCAATCCAGTTTAATTCTCTAGTCGCGTCAATCAAACTCTGATTTTCTTTCTTTACTTAATTATTTAGTTTTTGCGAACCCAGCCTGAGTTTTCGAGTCTAGTTGATGCTTTTGGTAGATTTTTCATGTGTATTTCTTTTCGACTCATAAGCCGCTATCTCTTCGATAAGACCATTAATAAATTATCATTATTAATATATATATAAGGTCACACGGCATGATGATGATAATGCATAATTCTCTTAATCAAAGAGTCATAATCATAGATTGAACGGTTCATTCCAATTATCATTTCCAGCCATCAGTCTCTGCACCATATCAAGCGATGAATAGGGCTGATCAAACGGTACAAAATGCCCAGCGCCATACACAGTCAAAAACGTCAAATTCCCTCCAACTCTAGCAGTTCCCACAACATTATTCCCTTTCATCTGCCAAGCAACTTTACTTGCTTTCTTATAAACAGGTCTTCCACTCCAATTGATCTGGTTCACGAAACCCAACACGCCTGCTGTGTTGCACTCCATATCGTCAGCTCCGTTAAAAATGACGACCTTCGTTCTTTCTAAAACATAAGCCAATACCCCAAGATAGCTCTTTGAGATATCCACCGCCCAATTACTATAAGTTGGGCCATCGCAAAGCTGGTAGTTGAAGTCAGCAGGCATACCAAAATTGACTTTCACATCTGTTTGGTTCAGATATTGCCCAGCATTTCCAAAGACAGGTCCTATTTTCGGAGAAGGCTGTCCAACGCCATAGTAGCGGTAGTTATTGAGGAAAACCGAGCCGCTCACCTGGAAGCTTTGTAAATATGATTCGATTTCGTCAAAGTAATCGAATCCTTGGGCATAGCCTCCATTCAGAATAACCTCTCTGCCTTCAGTAATCAACGACTGAATCCGATCTCGTGATTGAGGGTCAATGATTCCCATAGCATAGGCTGCGACCCCAAAGGATTCTAGCTGATAGAAAGCGTCAGTCCATGGGTTTTGCATTGCGATTCCGGTTAGCTTTGGTAGAGCAGCAGACCCGTTTGAAAGCAGCTGGTAAGCAATGGCGGGGACGTAATGGCCTCCGTAGCTCTCTCCCATGACCCAAAAGTCAAGAGCGGCTAAATTTGTGTAGTTATGGAAAAATTGCTCGAGTAGATTTTGGATTTGCTGGGCAGAGGTGTTTGAATCGATGACTATCTGAGAACCAGGCTGAGAATATCCCACGTTAGTGGGATTGTCTAAGAACATGAGGTTAGCTTCAGAACTCCAAGAGTAATTTCGCGGAACGAGATTTAAAGTACCATTATCGTTCTCGACGGAGTATGGGCCAATTTCGCCCAGGTTTGCTAACTGGCTTGAGCATCCAGGGCCTCCTTGCATGAAGAGGATGGTTGGCTTGGTGGTGTTCTCGATAGTGTAGCCAGTGGCTGGGATAAACTGATAAAACATCTTTGCGTTGCTGGTCTGATTTACAACTGCCAGACCAAACACCGTGTTGTTGAAGAAGTTGGATCCTGTCACAAGCCCGGTCGCTAATGCAAGGAAAACTAATGTGGGAAGAATGAAATGAAAAGATTTCATGGATGCCGCGATTTTCTTTTATTGAATAAATTAGAGAATCAAATTTAAATGCGAAGCCTTGATTCAAGATACATGTTGTACTGATGTACGAAAATACAATAGAAATCCTACCAGAATATCACAAGAAATCCTTTGTAATAGGAGATCCCATTGATATTCGGTCGGCATAATGACTGCAACATTTTCCGTTTAGCTAAAACTTGAAAGGTGGGTGAGAGAGTTAAGATTTTTTTTCGATGGAAGCCTGTGGAACGAACTCATATGGAAAATGAAGAGAAAAGATCAAACTTTTAAGGAACGCGAATATTTATGATAGCACTATACCATTTTACAAAGCCAGACTTTAAAGTCCGATGAAAGCCAAAATTAAACTAGCAAGGTCAATGAAGACTCCATGCTGACTTTTAGCTACAACAAAGGAATCTTCTATAATAAAACATTTTATTTTTCAAATTGGAGGAGCAACTTTGGATTTTCAGATGCCCCATACGAACTGAAGTAGTTAAAGAGAAGTTTGAAAATACATTTCTCAACTCAAAGCTCTATAATTATGTTCTCTCTAACTTGTGCCTTATTGGAAGAAATTTTTTGTCCCAGTTTTGGAATGACACAAGAGATATTTCATAAAATGGAAGGAAAAAACGAGAAACTGCAAGCATTCTAAACATCTTAGTAACACGAAATTATTTTTTTTAGGTATTTTTTGAAATGACATAACCACCCCAGTGAAAAAGCGAATTATTACATTACCACTAAGGACCATTGGTTAATGACCATGGAAATCATTTCATATAAATAAAATTTCTTGAGGTTACCTTGTTTATCATCTTTGAAACACACATTTGAATATACTAATGCGCTTAACAATATAAATTTCCTTTGGATAGTCATTGTAAGCAATAGAATGACTAAATACAATCATTTTACATAATGCAGCTTTTCGGCTTCAAAATTTCACTACTACTATTACCAGTATTAAAACTAGAGAGTAAACTTTGTATCATTGCTTTCGTCACTGGCTTTTTGATGCAATCATCCATTCCGCTGTCCAAACCCTCTTTTTTCTTCTCCTCTCCAACGAAAGCAGTACACCCAATAATCCTCGTACTTCTCCACTCATTCTTCACAATCCGCTCTCGAATTTTCCTTGTTGCTTCTAATCCATCCATCACAGGCATATTGAAATCCATAATAATCAAATCATAGTTTTTAGATTTCTCACAGCATGCGTCTCGATGCCTTTTTTCAATTAAGTCCAAGGCAGCCTTTCCATTGAAAGCAGCGTCTGGTTTTATCCCGAAAGACGATAGGATCATTTCAATGGTATGAATGTTGAACCCGTCGTCGTCAACTACCAAGATGCTGGATTTCTCACACTCATGCAATATTCTTGGCGGAGAAATAAACGTAATGGTTGACACATCTCTTTTCGATGTCGATGAGATCGGCTTGCAAATAGGAAGCGAAATCGATAACTCCTCGCTCAATATGGGAATATCTTCTGAATGTATTTCAGAAACTTCCTCTATTTGGTCCTTTAGGTCTTCTATCTCAAAAGTTACAATCGTTTCTTGATTCTTAATAGACTTAAATTTTAAGCCTCTCCTGGTTTCAGGGTTCAGTTGCTGTGTTAGCGCATTCGCCGCAGCTAGTCCCAGTCCAGCGCCTGTTGAGCGCTCTCCTACTTTCTTTCCTATGCTCGCTTCCTTCAAATTTTTCATGAGATTCTCTAACTCCGCTTTAGTCATGCCGATTCCACTGTCTTTCACGGTAAATAGCAGCTTATTTGAATTCTTTTCTATTGAAAGTTTGATAGCACCTTCAGAGGTAAATTTCACTGCATTTCCCAATAGATTATTCAAAATCTGCTTGAGCCTTTGAAAATCAGTACCTATTTCAATATCAGGCTTCACAGAGAATTCAGTCTGGATCTCCAGGCGCTTCTTTTGAATCGAATGCTTATATAATTTAATACATTCGTTGACCGCTGGAAGCAGCTTTCCCTTTTTCATATCCGGAGAAAAAAATCCAAATTTGATCTGAACAAAGTCGAGAACATCATTCACGAAGCTTTCAAGCAGCTTGCAATTCATGATAGACGGCAAAATGAAATTCTCCTTCACTTCTTGGTCGATTCCATGATGTTTTGATGCCGTGTCCATGCAGTTCGTGATTGTGTTAAGCGGAGTCAGAAGTTCGTGAGATAACGATGAGAGAATATTTTTTTGCATTTCGGCTTTCTCTTGGAGGCCTTTGATGCTCTCAGTGATGTTCGTCATGATGATGACGAAGCACTCTTGCTGGTCGATCACGGCGCATGAGATATGAACCTCATAAAACTCTTTCAATGTAAAGTTACGAGGTCCATAGGCAGAACCACCACAGCTGAGTCGCTTCATTTTAAAAAGCTCTTGGAAGCATTCAGAGTCATTTGCTAAGAGCTCAATGAGGCTTTTCAGGTCAAAAATGCTCGAAAATTTGTGGCTGATTGCAGGGCAAGTTTCCTTTATCAGAGCTGGCTGATGAAGCTCAAGTTTCACAATCCTCTCGAAGAAAGAACGATGAAAATTATCATTTAAACTCTTTTTGCGATATAACTGCGGAGGTTTTGAAGTCCTATTATCATTAGGTGATTTCGGAGGAGATTCAACGAAAAGCTTCGGAGGCGTCTCGAGTGGCAATTCTGCGGTTAATGCACTAGGATTCTCACCTCGGTTACAGTACTGCACATCAAATTTGCGGTTGACCACAATAATGATTTCGTTCAGCTGCTGGAGAATCTTCTTGAGAGATACCTCGTTTTCTGTTAAAACATTTCGTCGTACGAAATATATCCGAAGGGATCTCTCTTGGAAAACACAGAAAATGATTATAAGAATATAGCCTATGATCAGAGGCAATAGCTGCTTAGAGATTTCAAATCCGTTGTGGAAAAGACAAGCAAAGGTGATCCCGCCCCAGACCAACGTGATTGAATAGACAGCGCAGAACCACCTTGCGAAAACGAATATCGCAAACGAGATATGCATCAAAGAGACAATCCCGAGCAGGATCGCCTCTTGATAGTTAGAGGTTGTTGGGCCAGATGTCTTGAAGTGATCTCTAATCGTCGGAATTCCGATAATTATGATAATACTGAGACTAAGTATGAAGGCGATCATATTTTCTCTTGTGCTATCCCGTAGATTTTCAGTGATTTCCTTTCCTTTCTTGGTGAACAGTGCCGCACCAGATAAAATGTTGATGAGCAACGAAAAAATGATTGGCACGAGGTAGGTCTGATCGCGAGTGGTGGCGTAATTTACGAGAGATTGAACAAATTCAAGCGACATTGCAGTAATTATAAAAAAATGTATATTCTTTTGAGACGCGGTTTGCTGAGCGAACCTCTCTTCGATGTACTTGGGGTACAGGTCTTTTCTGAGTCTGAAGAACCCTTGCATTTGCTCTCAATTTGCCTTTCGAAACAGCGTTGAGCGTGTGTTCAGTTATAATGGCTGCCTATAAAATAAATTCTAAATACTAATAAGAATTTACTTTCAATGGCTCAGAGCTAAAATGCCTTAAATCGCTTAAAAAGCCGCCTCTAAATATGCTCATAGACCAAATCCGTGGTAATTTCTCTTACAAAGCTGAGACCGCTCTATCATTTAGATTCCTCATTGAATATTTATTTTGAATTTATTCATAAGATTATGTACTATTAAAGATTTCTGTCGCTTTCATGTTCAAACAACAAAATGTATAGTTATTACGATGTTTGAGAAAACGATTATTTACAGGGGATATAGGTTAAATTGCTAAAGATCTCTACTAACGAGGAATTAGTATCAACAGAATTTCTTATAACTGAATCATAGCGCCCGGCAAAGCTGCATGCTGACCTCGTAGCTCTTAGGCAGATGGTTGATGAAGAGATCTCTTGAAAATATCAGCTGGTTGAAGAATTCGCAGTCCTTCACCTCCACAAACGCGATGCCTTTACTCTCAACGAACTGCTTCGTCATGAGGAAAATTCTTCCTTGCGGCAGAAGCTTCACACTATTCATGTTCTCTTTCTTGATAATGTTGAATAACTCCAACGTTTTCTTCAAACTCTGAGGCCTGTTGGCCTGGGATTTCTCATCCTCTTTCAACGCGTAAGAAACGATCGTCTTCGTCACACCAGGCTCCTTCTGCTCGCATAGATCCAATGCCCGGATCACATCAAGAGTATCCCTTACGGAGCCAGCGCTCAGTCTTGGTACCAAGTCGGTTTCATTGACCACGCTTATCAGATTGTCTTTCAGCAGAGGGAAAAACTCCTTTGATAGCACCGCGGCCGTCCCATAAGAGTAACCGATGATTCTCTCGCTCGGGTTTTCAATCGTGCTGGGAGGGTAGACCAGGAATAAGAGCGTTAATATCGTCGAGATTCCTCCGCCGAGACTATGACCACTGATAGAGAACTGATAGTCCTTGTATTCAGGGTTCGCGAATGTTTTTTCAACGGTGGGCTTAACCTCATGGAAAACACTCAGCGCTGCTGTGAACATACCTGCATGAATCCAGCCTCGATAGAGCTCCTCGTCCTCCAGCATATTCTTCGCGGATTTATTCTCAACGCCATGAAGTTGATGAGACTCCACCTTTTCTTCCTCCAATTCAGTATTGACTCTGCTCTCTTCTTCGAAATTAATAATCGGGACCATTGCAGAGATTTTTTGTTTCAGATGGAGATCCATATGTGAAGTGTGATGCACTTTCAAATAGAGTTTTCCTTTTGGGTCTCTCCTCAAGCTAATGTTGAAATACTCGGCATCAATGTCGGTTAAGAAGTCCAGAATCGATCTCGTGCCTCGGATGCTCAGGACAAATTTTTTCACGCTACTGTCTCTAGCAAAGGCAAATACCGGCTTATATGTAAACGACTTCCAGCAAGCGTGAATGAGATCTTCCGTCTGTAGCTTGACTCCTTTCAGGAAATTCTGCTCCCAGGTTTCAGGACCATTGCCTTGAATGATAAAATCGACTCTGTTTGGTCTTCCATATACTGCAGTAGCGAAAAGCAGATGATAATGAGCGTCTTCTCTGATCCGCTCGATTTCTTGACGCTGGAGCTCTGGTAGCGGCTCAATCAGCTTCTTCGTATCAATGCCATAGACCATCTCAGGAGCGTATGTGCGAGCGATCTTTTGGAGGTCCGTGAAGAGAATGAGGTACTGGAAGGCCTGATAACTGCTGATTCCTTGTATTTTCATCAGTGCTCCAGCGAAACTCTGCAAGATCTTCTCCATTACTGTGAGGTTTTCCGCCGAGAGAAGCCAACCACTGAATTCAACGTTGAAATCTTTAGCTAAGCGCTCTTCTAACTCGCGCTGATTGGAGGTAAGAGACTGGGAAATGTAAGTCAACGAGGTATCTGTGTATTTGCTGGTGGCGTCCAAGGCGGAGCCTATACTGCTTCTGAGAGTAGTGATGATTTTGTCTTTTGTAGAACTTTCTTCGGATTCCTTGGTGGCAATAACTTGCGATAGAGACTCGATTGTGCGTAGGGCTGCCGGGCGAATCAGTTTGTTGACTGAAAGAGTGGCGAATGAGATCGCGCGATAAGTATTTATCAACACAGCCTTGCGGATGTACTGGGCCATGAGTTAAATTTCTGTTTGGTTATTTTAACTTATAATAGGACGTTTGAAATTTAATTTAAATATGTTTAGAATGTTCTGTTCACATCAGAAGCCTCAATTAATGCTTCTTTTAATCAGTTTGAGAGATTAATCTATTTTCTTAAAATCGTCTACTGACTGGTTCTAGACCAACAATGATTGAGAAAGGAGAATGAAACTTTCTTGCAATGATTCTTGAACAGTAATTTCGATTTTGTTTAAAGAAAATTTTCATGACGAATGAGGAGATGCAGTGTGGCTGGCGACTGCTGTCAAATGAAAAACAATTAATTTTTGGTTGCGCCTGAGTAGGGGCCACGAGATTTCTGTGCAGTCTCCTTGATCTCTTTGATCAGTCGCATAGCAAATCAGTCGAAAATGTAAATTTCCTTTTTGCTCAGTCAGAAAAGTGTGAGTGAGTGAAATTACTTAATTAAGATTCTTGAAATGTGGGCAGATTCTAAAAGAACAATCAAAAGTTTTCAACCTCTAACGGTTCAGCTTGCTGATTGCGAATGATAAGCCTCAAGCAGGAATATCCAAAGGGGCCTTCCTTCACAGCAAAAGAGGCATTGATGTGGAACTTTATCAAAGAACCTATAAAATAATACATGAATGAACAGTTGATTTTAAGCTTAAAATAGGAATGGAAAAATTAAGAAAGCGTAAATTGCTATTTTTTCAGACATACAATCAATAAATTGGGTGTGAATGTAAATTAGAGAGTTTAGATTTGTCGTCTCTTCATTAAAACATATTCTTACAGCGATATTTCTCCAATAAATTCCTTTTTAATAATCTTTGAAATAGAGATCATCCATTTCATTCTTTGAAAAAACAAAAAATGAAAAAATTTTGAGAAGCTTTTTTTCTTTGAGAGAGCGTACCTTCCATGCAAATTCATCGGAAGGTCATTTAAGATGTCTTAACGTTGATAAATAAATCTCTTTGCATAAGATAAATCATTATAAGAAGTCAACTTAAGTATAAAATAAGATTTACAGCACACTAGGTGCCAAACAGAGGCGCAACAAACCACTCATTGAATCGAGGGAGGCTGGGTGCGATAACAAAAGGTCAATAGATTAAATTTCATTCTAATCAAGAAGATTGATTGTTCGAGACGCTTCCTTCAATCAAATGCTGCGGCATCCTCAGTAGTTTTATGTAGCACAAGATGACTAAAGTCTTCGTGGGGAGCATTTGGCATTGAATGTCTTTGCTACACTCTGATAAGCAACATTTCATATATCTCAATTAGATTAATAAGCAAGTACAACTCGCTACT